>Ga0224748_10076_pt1 | contig 21817 bp, 21 predicted proteins | sample LIM_F_Water_Neg_FD_182074 | JGI IMG/M metagenome (GOLD analysis project Ga0224748, IMG submission 182074) | Enriched cells from gastrointestinal tract of the lab mouse from Pacific Northwest National Laboratory (PNNL), Richland, Washington... | ecosystem: Host-associated > Mammals > Digestive...
TTCACCGATGACATAGGCCTTGATATTCCTCATATCTCCTTCCAATACCTTTCTGATACCCGGAACATATATGTAGCTATCCACTTCAAATATCTCCGGTTCTCCCTCCATCTGGAATGGAAGCATTCCCCAGTTTATCACATTGGAGCGGTATCTTTTCGTGGCGTATTCCATACAGATATTAGCCAGTCCACCGATCACTCTCTGACAGCTTGCCGCCTGTTCTCGGGCAGAACCGTCCCCCGGCTTTCTTGCATATACCATACTTCCGATCTCTGTCTCGGATGCCTTCACATTTTCATTACCCGGAATAGTACGGATCTTGTCAAATACTGGCTTCAGCTCCGGCTCTGTCTCATATGGGCATATTCCCGCTACACGTGCCTTCTCGATCCGATCTATCTTTTTAGATCTTCCCACATATTCCGGATCTCTTCTGGACAATGTAAACTCTGCCAGACCCATAGGATTGGACCGATAAGACGAAGTCTCGCCAGAAGGAATCAGTTCGTCAGTAGTTGTGACCTTGTCCAGAATCTTGGAGCACACCTTCAAAAGGATATTATCTGTCAACGGACTCATCTCCGGCCAGTCCTTGATATTGGGACCGTATACCAGCTCTTTCTCCCTATCTCCATGATCGTACCCCTGGTAAATCCTTGCCCGGTAAACACTGTCATCAAACTCATAGGCTGGAACCTCATAATTCTCATCAATGATCTCTGTTGCTGGTGTCAGCTTTCCACCGTTGATTGCAGTAGCTGCAATAGAACGGGCATCCATCAGTGCTACGGCCGCCATCTGCCCGGCTCCTGGTTTGGAACCTTCGCGATTGGGGAAGTTCCGGGTGGTATGGCGGATGGAGAAACCGTTATTAGACGGAGTATCTCCCGCACCAAAGCAGGGACCACAGAAGGCAGTCTTTAAAACAGCACCTGCTGCCATCAGGTCGGCAATAGCTCCTTTTCTCACCAGGTCAATATATACAGGCTGAGAAGATGGATATACAGACAATGAGAAATAATCGGAGCCACAACTCTTTCCCTGCAAGATATGAGCGGCTTCCATCACATTGGTATAGTTCCCACCGGCACACCCTGCAATAATCCCCTGGGTTACCTTCAGCTTTCCATCTACCAATTTATCGGTCAAACTGAAATCAATATTGGGATTGCCAGAGAGTTTTGCCGCCTCTTTTTCCACATCCCTTAAGATATCTCCCGCATTAGCATTCAGCTCCTCGATCTCAAATCCATTGCTTGGATGAAATGGAAGAGCAATCATTGGTTTCACAGTACTCAGATCCACATACACTACCCCATCATAGTACGCAACATCTTCTGGATTCAACTCTTTATAGTCTGCTTCACGACCATGAAGCGCCAGGAATGCCCTAGTATCCTCATCTGTTCGCCAGATAGAAGACAAGCAGGTGGTCTCTGTGGTCATAACATCCACACCATTGCGGAAATCCGTGGTCATAGTAGAAACACCAGGCCCTACAAACTCCATCACTTTATTCTTTACATAGCCACACCGAAACACCTCAGTGATAATGGCTATGGCAATATCCTGAGGGCCTACCCCCGGTTTTACTTCTCCATCCAGATAGATAGCGATCACATCCGGATAAGCGATATCATAAGTATCTTTTAACAGCTGTTTCACTAACTCGCCGCCGCCTTCACCAATAGCCATAGTTCCCAGTGCACCATAGCGGGTATGGGAGTCTGAACCAAGAATCATCTTGCCGCCTCCAGCCATAGTCTCACGCATATACTGATGGATCACCGCAATATGGGGAGGTACAAAGATACCGCCATATTTCTTACAAGCCGATAATCCAAATACGTGATCATCCTCATTGATAGTGCCACCTACTGCACACAAGGAATTGTGACAGTTGGTCAGAATATAGGGAAGGGGAAACTCTCTCATGCCTGAAGCCTTAGCGGTCTGGATGATCCCCACATATGTAATATCATGGGAAGTCATAGCATCGAATTTGATCTTTAAGTTTTTCATATCTCCTGAGATGTTATGAGCTTCCAGAATAGAAGGTAGTGTAAAATAGTTTGTGTCTTTGGAAAAAAATGGCTCCTTTTGGGTAAGAATTCAGATATGACAATTCTTATCGAAAAGGAGTATTTTTATGCCAGTAGCAAAGGAGCAGATTCGACAGATTATTTCAGAAAACAACATCACCAGTGTCGCGGATGTCTATTCCCTTCTCAGGGACAGTTTCAAAGACATCCTCCAGGAACTGATGGAAGCAGAAATGGATGCCACCCTGGGATATGAAAAGAACCAGAAGGGTGCTCTCCAGTCTGACAATAAGAGAAACGGCCATTCCACCAAGACCCTCAAGAGCCAGTACGGTGAATTCCAGATTGATGTCCCCCGTGACCGCAACGGGGAGTTTGAGCCGAAACTGGTTCCCAAATACCAGAGGGATATTTCCGGCATAGAAGAGAAGGTGATCTCCCTGTATGCCCGGGGGATGAGCACGCGGGATATCCATGACCAGCTGAAGGATCTCTACGGAGTGGAACTCTCCGCAGAGATGGTCAGCAAAATCACTGACCGGATACTTCCCCAGGTCAAGGAGTGGCAGACCCGCCCGCTCCATCCAGTCTATCCATTTGTCTTCATGGACTGCATCCATTACAAGGTGCGGGAGGAGGGGCGGATTCTGAGCCGGGCCGCCTATGTGGTGCTGGGGGTTACCACCGAAGGCTACAAGGACATCCTGAGCATCACTGTGGGGGCCAACGAAACCAGCAAATTCTGGCTGGGAATGCTGAATGACCTGAAAAACCGCGGATTAAGGGATGTTCTGTTCTTCTGTGTCGACGGACTTGCCGGTTTTAAGGAGGCGATCAGTGCCGTTTACCCCCAGGCCCAGATCCAGAGGTGCGTGATCCACATGCTCCGGAATTCATTTAAATATGTAAATTACCAGGACCTGAAGAAATTTTCATCCGATTTCAGGGCAGTCTACAATGCCCCGACTGAGGCAGCAGCCCTGTCGGAGCTGGAGGCAGTCAGGGAAAAGTGGGGAAAGAAATACCCCTATGCCATCAGCAGCTGGGAGAAAAACTGGGAGGACGTCAGTTCCTTTTTCCAGTTTTCGGATGATATCCGGAGAATTATGTATACCACAAATATTATAGAAGGGCTGAACCGCCAGTACCGGAAAGTGACCAAGACCAAAAGTGTATTCCCCAGTGACACGGCACTGGAAAAGATCCTGTACCTGGCCAGTGAAAATGTAGTAAAGAAATGGACCCAGAGATACCGCAACTGGGACCAGGTCCTGAGCCAGCTGATCCTGCTGTACGGGGAGCGGATCACGCAGTATTTATAGAAAAAGAACAGGCAGGAGCAGCTGCACAGTAATTCCGGCTGCTCCCACCTTACTCCGTTGACATTTACAGTATCGCCGGAAAATTCCCACCTTATTCCAGAGGCCGGGTGTGGGCAGGGCCCACGAAAAAAGGCATATCTGCAAATGTCTTATTTCCCATGCAAAAAATTCACTCAGGGTGTATAATCAAAAGAATTCTGGTTATACTAAAATCAGAAGGAAGATTCGACAGCAGGAAATTCCTAAAACCGACAGCAGATTTCTACATATCGAACTCTTATCCAGGGAAGCATGGACTTCCAAAGACACAAAATTTTTTACACCCTCTGCTGAAGCAGCCTAAAGTTGTCCGACCTCGAAGTTATCGCTCTTCTTTCGTTCTTCTAAATCCTGATTTTTGATATATTCTTGTATGATCTCGTCCGTTACGTTCCCACTGCTGGCTACAAAATATCCTCTTGCCCATAGATGGCGGCCCCAGAACTTCTTATTCAACTCTTTATATTCCATCTGTAGTTTTCGGGACGTGTTCCCCTTCATATACTGGACCAGCTTGCTTGCCGTCAGATGTGGCGGTACCGATACCAGGAGATGTATGTGATCCTTCCCTACATACCCGGCCAGAATCTCCACATCATTTGTCTGGCATATCTTCCGTATCAGTTCTCTTGTTCTTACCGCGATCTTTCCCACCAGCACGGGTTTTCGGTATTTTGTTATCCATACTATATGGTATTTGATATCATACGTACAATGGGCCGACTTCCTATAATTTTCCATGTTTTCACCTCAAGTTTAGTATCTCTACATTTCCTTTTTCTAAACTTTGAGGTATGGGGTTGACCTAAAGGTTTCGCCTAGAAGGCGAGGGTTTTAACCCCAGTATACAGACAATAAAAACAGGCACAGCTTTTTCATACCTCACCGGATTCACACTGGCCGCAAAAGTCAGTGACGGAATAAACACAATATCATCCTCCTTCACACCTGCTAAAATAACCGAAAGATGCAAAGCCGCCGTTCCCGATGAAAGGGCAGCAGAAGCAGAAGTTCCAGCATAAGCCGCTATCTCCCGCTCAAATGCATCCACATTCGGCCCCAGCGGGGAAACCCAGTTTGTATCAAAAGCCTCTTGAATGTACTTCTGCTCCTCCCCGTGCATGGTAGGCGTTGCCAACGGAATTTTTTTCATAATACAGCCTCCTCTGCATAAATGGAATTTGCCCCCTTGTACTCTGTACATATTTCTGTTGTTTCTTTTGCACCGAAATAATCTTTTCGTAACACACACCTGCCACCTTTCCTTTTCTTCCTTTAACACAATATATCCGGGCAAAAAACCTTCCCGTTCCCTCCGCAGTATCTCACTGTAGTATCTATGATCTCCTGCATAACCTCTGATAAAAAGCTGCCCTCTGTCGCATCATTTCCCTCAATGATATATAAGACATTCCTCACATTTTCATCTGCCCAAGAGGAATATATTTCTCCGTACCATCCGAAAACCGCACCGTCAGGTTTCCGTCAATCTTATCCAGATTGTGCGCCGCTACACAAAGTCTGCTTTCCATGGAGATCACATTATAAACATCCACCACCTGATTGATAAATGGCATATCCCCATGCTTCAAAAGCATCCTGATCAGGTTTTCACTGGACGGAATATTTTTTCTGCGCTTTACACCAGACTTATCGTGCAGTATATGATACCCTTCAAGAACTGCATCTCCATGAATATCCAGTCCTTCACAGCATTTCTTTAAATTTTCCAGCCTTACTTTACGCTCTGTTTCCCATTCGGGATTCCGCCCTGCGTTATTCACCCCTTCAACAGACCCAAAAACTACTTTTACGCCAATATCAGCAACCGCCTTTTCTATCTGATATCTCATAGCCCATTCACTTCCCCTCAATTCCCAGGTGGGAAAACGCCTTTTCCAAATCCTCGATAATATTTTCTACATGTTCCAGACCAACAGACAGCCGTACCATACCGCCGTCAATACCAGCCGCCTCCAACTGTTCCTCCGTAAGCTGCCGGTGCGTTTCGCTGGCAGGATGTAGCACACAAGTTCGGATATCTGCAACATGAACCTCATTGGACGCAAGCTGCAAAGCATTCATAAACTTCATGGCATTTTCTTTGCCGCCTTTGATCACAAAAGAAATAACACCGCTGCACCCACTTAAGTATTTCTTCGCCAGCTCATAATTTTCATCGCTTTCCAATCCTGGACAATTCACACATTCCACATATCCAGACTTCTCCAGATACCGGGCAACTGCCAGCGCGTTTTCACAATACTGCTTCATCCTCACCGCCAAGGTCTCCAGCCCAAGATTCAGGAGAAATGCGGAATGTGCCGCAGGATAAACACCAAAATCCCTCATAAGCTGCATCCTCGCCTTAACGATGTACGCTTTTTTTCCATAGGTGTCCGTATAGGAAATGCCATGATAGGAATCATCCGGCTCCGTCAATCCCGGAAACTTCCCGCCCGTCCAGTCAAACCTGCCGCTGTCCACAATCGCCCCGCCAACCTGCACCGCATGACCGTCCATATACTTTGATGTGGAATGGACAATAATGTCCGCCCCAAATTCAAAAGGCTTGCACAAAACCGGAGTAGCAAATGTATTATCTACAATCAACGGCACCTTATGGCGGTGTGCAATATCTGCAAATCGCCCAATATCCAGAACCGTAAGTGCGGGATTTGCAAGTGTCTCCCCAAATACCGCTTTCGTATTTGGCTTAAATGCCTGATCGATTTCCTGATCCGTTGCATTCTTATCAATATAGATACACTCAATCCCCAGCCTTTTCAGCGTGTAAGAAAACAGGTTCACAGAACCGCCGTAAATTTCAGTCGTACTGATAAAGCTGTCACCCGCATCGCAGATATTAAGCAGGGACAGCAGCACAGCCGCCTGCCCGGATGTAGTACACATGGCACCGACTCCGCCCTCCAACTCCGCAATCTTATCTTCGACTGCCATCACTGTAGGATTCCCAAACCGGGAGTAGATCAGCGACTTCATCGGATCATCAAAAACAGCCGCCACATCCTCCGTGGAATCATAAACATACGTCGTACTCTGCACAATCGGCACCACCCTCGGCTCCGTATTCTTAGGTGTATAGCCTGCGTGCAGACATTTTGTTTCATCTCTCATGAAAATCTCCTCCATATCTATCTAAATTCAGACAAGCATCTGCGTAAAATATCCAGTCCCTTATCAATCTCATCCAGTGTAATATTTAAAGGCGGCATGATCCGCAGCTTTTTCTTTGCGGTCAATATAAGCAGACCATTTTCTGCACACTGTTCCGCAATCTTCCTTGCATCCAGCCCTTTATCAACCGATACACCAATCATAAGCCCTATGCCTGATATCCCCGTCACACCTGGCATTGTCTGAAGTCTATCCCATAAATAATCAGCCCTGGCAGAAACATCATCCAGAAATCCTTCCTTGCATATCTGTTTCATCACTTCAACTCCGCCTGCACAAGCAGCCGGATTTCCCCCAAAAGTAGAGCCATGCTGCCCCGGCCCAAGAATCTCCCCGGCCACTTCATCCATAAGGACTGCACCAATTGGAAGCCCTCCGCCCAGACCTTTTGCAAGTGTGATAATATTGGGACGGATATGATACTGCTCACTACAAAGCAATGTTCCCGTTCTTCCGATACCGGTCTGCACCTCATCCACAAGAAACAAAATATCATTCTCTTTGCATACTTCCTCCACATACTTTGCATAGCCTTTATCTATGGCAGCCACGCCGCCTTCACCCTGCACAAGCTCAACCATGATTCCGCATACAGAATTATCAACTGCCTCCTGCAGTTGCCGCCTATCGTCCGCCTCCACATACCGGAACCCTTCTGTAAATGGAAAGAAATAATTGCAACAGGAAAACGCTGATATGTATGGGAAATATACTCCCTATCCTTATAGAAAACATCCTGCCTCGTCATAATAACCTCCATATCCAAAGATATCTATTTCAATATGCTGTATACACATTCCAATAATGTAACAGCAAGGATTACGTTAATCAGACGGTAATGCCGCAGATAAATCTTCTGGATTACCAGCCCCGTGCCGATCCACGCCGATGTAGCAACCGTTCCAATCGTTGCGATCACAAGTTCAAAGAAAACCAGCACTGACAGAGACGTACTGAAATTGGTCACATATCCGGTCAATGCAGTGATCCCAAACAGATAAATCTTCACATTCACAAACTGCAGCATAAACCCTTTCCAGAAAGATGCCGACCTCTCCCCGCCGTCTTCGTCCGGACGACTGACCGCAATATGGACTGCCAGCCAGAGAATATACGCCGCTCCCACATACTTCATCACTCCAAGCACATCCGGCAGAAACGTACTCACCCCATAGACAAATACCGCACAGATCATCTGAACCACATAATACCCAGAGAAAATTCCGAAAAAGAGGGGAAGCCCTTTCTTCCATCCATAATTCGTCACGGTATTTAAAGCCAGGATATTCCCCGGCCCCGGCGTAAACGCATTGATTACAGAATATACAAAAAAATTACCTATCACATAGCCTGGCATAATAACGCCTCCTTCCGCTTATGATTGTACAGCGGAATGCCATATGATAGGTAATACTGATTTCTTATGCTAAAACATAGGCTGAACCTATGTTTCAATCCTTTTGATATTGTTTCAGAGCTTCCACATAAATTTCTCCCAATTTGGACAGTTCCCTGTCCTTATTCAGTATATATCCGATCCGCATGGTTTCATCCCCATCCAGAGGAATAGAAATAATAGCATCCCCATGAAGATACCTGGGGAAAATACCACTTGAAATAGTATAACCATCCAGCCCGATCATAAAATTCACAATGGCGGCACGGTCACTGATCCGGATGCTCTTTTCCGCAACCTCGTTACTGAACAGTTCCTCCGCAAAATTGGAAGATTCATAAGCTCCCTGCACAAAATTCAGCCTTGGGTATGGTTTCAGATCTTCCAGGAGGATCTTCTCCCGGTCTGCCAGAGGATGCCCTTTCCGCAGAAACACATGGGGAGCTGCTGTAAATAACTCATAAAATTTCAGATTATATTCCTCAAAAACTTTCACCAGTACATTTTCGTTAGCCTTGCTTAGATAAAGAACCCCAAGATCACTGAAACGGTTCCTGACATCCATGATAATCTGAAAGGTTTGTGTTTCATTCAGGATAAATTCATATCTTTCCTGGCCGAACTGCTTTACAAGTTCCACAAAAGCATTGGCAGCAAATGTATAATGCTGCGTGGAGATGCAGAATCTTTGCTTTTCTGGCTGATTATCTATGTAACGGGATTCCAGAAGCTCCATCTGCTGCACAACCTGCCTTGCATATCCCAAAAACTCCATCCCCTCCGTAGTTAATGCAACCCCCGCCCGGCAACGGTTAAAAATGGTGATCTTTGCTTCATTCTCCACTTCTTTGATTGCCCCGGAAAGGCTTGGCTGTGAAATGAACAATTCTTTTGCCGCTTCTGTGATAGAACCCTTTTCCGCTACCGTAATCATATATTTTAATTGCTGTAATGTCATATCCGTTCCTCCAATCATGCTCCTATTATATAAAGTGATACCAAACAAATACAAGCAATAGTATTTTTAATTTTTCTGCTTGATTTCACGCCAAAAATGCGTAAGCTGTCACTCACAAGGCAAGCAGCCAATACAAAAACTATCAAAATAAGAAAGGCGGACAACAGTATGAAGACAGGTAGAATCACAGCAAAATTGAGGGACGCGGTTCCGGTATGCCTCATGGTAGAGGGAAAGGAAGTAAAACGGTACAAGAATATCGAACTTCCGGACAGCATCAAAGAGGTTGAACTTCTCGACTTCCATTTCAACGTACCTGCGGACGGCAAGATCACTTTTGAAATCCATTACGCATCCGGCGTACTTCCAGAGATATTCCCGGAGCCGCGAGCGAAAGTAACCCGCGCAGAAAAGGCAGCCGCCAAAACACAGAAGAAAGCCGAGCAGGAGGAAGCAGCCGATCCCCCAGCCTTGGAGAAAACGGCACCGACCATCATCCCAGAAGAACCGCCGGTCATGCAGGCTGCAGAATCGGAAGAAGCCACAGCGGAACCGGAAACCGCAGAAGATACCGCAGAGCAGGCAGCTGAAAACCCCGAACCGGCAGAGGAAGCCGAAACCAATCAGGAAGCCAGCACCATGGAAATCAGTTACAATGTAACCGGCCCCCGCCGCAAAGAGCTGGCAACCGCAGTAGGCGACTTCATCGGAACGGCTCCGGTATACCAGAAAGCCCCCACATACGCTTTCGCCATCGGCAGCTACATCATTGACCGGAACGGCAAACTCAGCGGCGAGAGAAATGAAGAATTGACAGAGGCACTTGCAGCCCAGGGCTTCACCGCAGCATAAGAAAAAATACCAGCCCCGCTCCGGCGGGGTTTTTGGTGCATACACAACTTTTCCAAGACAATTCCATATATAAAATTATCCGCTAAAATGTTCTTACGGCTTAATGCCAGAATTATACATGCTGCTGGTTTTCTGGGAAAGGACATAGCTGTCCAAAAATTCTGAAATATATCCGGCTATCAGGATGCTTTCTTTACCAGGCTTCTTCATCTGTGGGCACCTCCGGCATCATCCATTCTGAGCTGGCTTCCGTCTGTTCCTTTATGATCTCCGAGAGCCCGGGGACAATCGAATAGTAGTATTTCGTGCTCTCCACCGTGGTATGCCCCATGCTTTTGCTGAGGAACACCAGCCTGTCATGGAAGCTGAAGCCCTGTCCCACCCACCGGTTGATGTTAGCCACGGCATAATGGTGCCGGAATTCGTAGGCGGTGGCATGGGATGTGTTCACTTTGCGCCACAGCAGGTTGAAGTTTTTGGTCACCCATCCCCTGTTAAAATGGGAATTCCGTACTGAGGGGAAGAAATATTCCCTGCCAGGCACAAGCTCTCCGATAGCTTTATCATATCTGCGCATGATCTCCAGCATGGAGTCGTGCAGGACAATGTAATGCTGGTCATGCCCCTTGGAATACTGGATGTCCAGGATACCCTTTTCAAGATCCACATTTCCCCTGGGGAGCAGCCTTGCTTCGTTTGTGCGGATCCCGGTGCTGTAAAGGAGCCGGAAAAAGACGGGAATGGACAAAACTGTCCACCACATAGATCCTTGAACGGCAGGAATTGTTTGTTTCCGTGTTCCGCTGGCGGCACCAGCCGTCAACCATTTCCTATGTCAGCCCGGTATCCTCCGGATAGTTTTCATGGCAGTAGCGGTCGAACAGCATCAGGTTCTCTTCATAGGAAGAGTCGTTCCAGTGCTGTGACGCCTGCCGGTGCCGTATGTCCCAGCGTCTGCGTGATCACGGGCTGGGGGACGCCGTTCTCCAGCATGGAGGATGCCAGGTTGTGCCTGAAGATATGGGTGCCCTTCCTGTCTCCGGGGTCCTGCCTTATCCCTGCCAGCCTGCAGGCTTTTGCCACGATGTTTGCGATGCCCTGGGCGGACATGGGGGAAAAGGGATGCGTTTCCGACAGGAACAGGCGCACGCTCCCGGTATCCGGCCTTTCCTGCTCCAGATAATCATAAACGGCATTTCCCACGACGGCAGAAAGCGGGATCTCCACCGGCATGGATGTCTTCTGTTGCTCCACCAGTATCCGTTCTTTTTCCCAGTCGATGGAACTGAATGTAAGGCCGGCAATGTCGCAGCTCTGCAGCCCTGTAAAAAAAAGCAGGAGGATGACTGCTTTGTTACGGGCAGAGAATCCGCTGCTTTCCACTGCGGCCCGCAGGAGCCTGACTTCATCCTGCGTAAGGTATTGTATATTTTTCCTCGTTTCTCGCAGCAGAGGGAGAAAACTCAGTATCCTCTGGCACTGTGGTTCCTTCCAGTTAAGCCCCGCCTTAAAGACAGCAGATATGTTCTTCTTGTAAGAACAGCCTTTGCGTAGCGAGCCATCTTCCGAAACAAAAAATGACAGGACAGCATCTTCTGTCACTTCGTCCAGGCACTGTGCTCCCTGCTCCTGCATCCGGTATAAAAAAGATGCCGTGTTGAGCGATTCGCCCCGGATGGTTGATTGCTTCTTGCCCCGCTGCTTTTCGTACATACGGTAGAAATCAATCAGTTCCTGGAATTCCGGCTCCAGCAGGTGGTAAGAACCCCTTTCAAACAGGGTATGGCGGTGCCTGCCGTCCGGAAGGCGTCCAAAGAGATCGAATTGTTCGAGGGCTCCGATAATCGTCCGTTTATTGCGGAGATAGTCTTTGGAGTGTGGTACTTTTAAGTATTCAAGGTAAATATCCCGGTATGACTGCCAGCGGCTGCTGTCCGCGTCAGCCAGTATACGGTTGATCTCATCCCTGAACCGTTGTATGTAGGTGCTGGAATATCCGTTGTTTTCCATGAATGAAAGAAGTTCTTCATGGTGTTCCCTTAAGTTTTGTAAATTCATGGTATGACCTCCTAGTATAATAATGATATAGCCACAAGAGCTATAAAGTTAATAAGTTACAAGGTCATATCTGATGAATAACTGAAGGAGGGTTCCCCTTCCATCAGAAGTTATTGATATAATTTTTACCATGTCTGAGGTTTCCTTAATGCACCAGACAAAATATAGAGGTATAATCACTGAGGCAGGATCATTGACGACGCCTCCTTGGGAACCAGCCTTCCGGCTGGCGAAACCTCTTAGAAAGTCTGTCAGTCCATTCGGTGGTGATTTATGTTTTGGCTGGTTGGGAAGCCCCAGGCTATACCTGTATAAGCCGCTAGGTTGTGTATCCGCCTTCTGGAAATGGATGCCTGCCGGAAAGGATAAAACCATGCAATACCAAAAAGTACTTAAGATGCCTGAAAACATCCCCTATCTTTCAGTCGGGCTTGGTGTCGGGGCAGACTTCACATGGATGTCCATCATGCTCCCAAACGGCACCCTTGCCGGGAAACCTTTTAAGATCATTCATTCCGATCCACAGTCCCGGGAGCTTGCCGTCGCAAAAATAAAGGAAGCACAAGAGGCGTATTCTCTTAAAAGCCGCTGCTTCCTTGAGTCCACCGGGATCTACCACATCCCGCTCCTGTGCTTCCTTCGCGATAAGGGTTTTGACTGCTCCGTCATTAATCCTATCATTACTAAGAATAGCACAAATATGAATGTAAGGAAACTGCATAATGACAAATTTGATTCAAAAAAAGCTGCCAAAGTCGGTTTGGATGCTTCCCTGAAGACTTCCATCATCCCTGATGATGAGGTCATCGACCTGCGTAACCTGGTCCGGGACTACTACTACTTCAAGGATCTGCAGTCCGCTGTCGTCCTGAAGCCCACTGCCGAGCTGAAAGTGTCATTCCCCGCATACCGGAAAGTCTTCAGCAAGGTCACCACCCAGACTTCCTTAAAGCTTCTGGACGCCTATCCGCTTGCGGAGGATCTTCTTGCCGCCCAAAGGAAACGGTGGTGGAAATGATCCGTTCCACGGCCCGCTTCGGGAGAAAATATGCGCTGGCCAGGTATGATGCCCTGCGGACCGCAGCGGAAGATGCCGCCATCTTTGGACGGGCCCTGAAAAGCAATTCTGTCCGCATAAGGCTCTATATCGACTCTTACCGGGAGTACCAGAAACGCCTTGACACAATCATGGAAGCAATCCATGCTTCTGTTGATGGCCTGAAAGACAGTCCAACCCATGGCCGTATCCTTCTTCTCCAGTCACTGCGCGGCGTAGGCTTCATGAGCGCGGTTGTCCTGGTCGCAGAAATGGGCTCTTTTGACCTGTTTCCTTCCCCGAAGAAGCTGTATGCCTACTTTGGCCTGGATCCTGCTGTGAAGCAGTCCGGGAAGTTCAACGGGGACAAGGTACATATGTCAAAAAGGGGATCCAGCCTCGCCAGACGCATCCTGCATATGGTGGCGCTCAATAACCTTAAGGTAGACAAGGGCAGCGGGATGCCTGTAAATCCGGTCATCCACAGTTATTATGCCGACAAATGCAAAGCCAAGAAGAAAAACGTGGCTGTCGGGGCTGTGATGCACAAGATATGCAACATCATCTTTGCTATGCTCCGGGACAATAAGCCGTTTGAGGTCATCACTCCCCAGGAACACTGTAAACAGTATCTGGCAGCACATCCTAGCAAGGCACAGAATGCAGCTTAACAAGTTCCTATGAATTTTGAAAATTTCCATAGGGGTGGGCTTATTAAAGTTACCCTTTTTTACATCAACTGCTTGAAAAAAACTTTTTAAACATTTTTCATTTTACCTATTGACATTTCTTAGCTGGACTTTTTTGTTATAAGGAAATCATACACCAAAAATAAAATCCAAACCTTTTCAGACGGTATTTGTTGTGGTTTCCGTACTTCTTCCAAAAGGTTTGGATTTTATTTAAGTTTGGATAACGCAGATTGTGGCAGCTGAATGGCGGTATCAGAACCGGTTCCCGGCCTTCCATATCTGCTGCCTCCATCTCCTGCTCATTATAGGCAATGGTAATCCTTTTGATTGTGCGGTTGATGGTCTGCGGATTATGGATATTGCCAAACCGGTTCAGAAATATGAAATTAGTGTACCCGTCAATACTGGCCGTACAGCTGACCTCCACCTCTTTCTGGTGCTCCTTTTCATCTTCCAGTGCCTTCCTCACTTCCGGGAGCAAGGGAATAATCCTCGTGCCCGCTTCTGTCTTTGGCGTTGTTACAGAAAAATAGCATTTCCCTTTTTCCCGCTGGTGATACACAGTGTTATGGTTGACCTCTATATATCCTTCCTCCAGATTGATATCTTCCCAGCGCAGCCCTACAAGTTCTGAAACCCGCATTCCAGTGCCAAGAAATGTTGTAAACAGTGGCAGCCAGTGCCGGTATTTTGCATGCTCACGGATGTACCCGACAAACGCCTCCTGCTGGGGGATTGTCAGTGCATGCCTTTTAGGAGCATCCAGATTATGGGATCTTTTGCACTCGCCCATTACCCCGTCGCTTGGATTTTTCGCAATATAGCAGTCATCCACTGCAAGATTAAACAGCTGGTGGATCACTGTATCCAGTCCATCCAGGGTATTGACCTTCATGCTCTTTGCATCCAAAAGACCATTATAAAATCTTCTGACATCGGATTTTCGGATATCCCTGATCTTTCTTTTTCCAAAATCGTTCTGCACAAAGTGTTCATACATATAAATATAATTGCTCTTTGTTGTCTGTTTAAGGGAGGTTTTATCCTTTTTCCACATTTCATAGATACTGTTTAACGTGACGGAATCCTCCCCGATCCGGATTCCGTTTACAATATCCTTCTGGATTTTCTCTTCCTTTCTGCGAAGTTCATTCAAGTCCGCAGCATACACCGCATGACGCTTCCCATCCGTGGAGGTGTACCGGTACATATACCGCTGTTCCTTTGGCCGAAATATCTCTCCGTCCCTTAATACCCGGCCCTTATCATCTTTTCTCCGTAACACTGCTTCTCCTTTCTGACTATGCCAGAAAGGGGCTTTATAATGAATATTATACCATTTGGAAGCCCCTTTCTCAATGATAAAATCTACAAGGTATTTATTAATGATTACAAAACACTTACATGGTCTGTGTACTCATCCAGTCTTCGCCGCTTTATCAGCCTTTTCGTGCCATTCCACAAGACAAACGGACAATCTTTATGATCCGTCAGTTCGCGCAGCTTCGTCTGCCCGATTCCTGAGTACAACGCAGCTTCCTCTATTGTTAAATTAGACTTTTCCCATAACGGAATCTCCTTTTTAATTCTCCGGTCCATGGTTTTGCTCCTTTCAAATTATTGGCTTTATCTTCTTTGCAGTTACCTGCTCTTTCACTCTTACGCCTGCCTGAGTCAGATCCCCTGCCGCTGCCGGATATGCCGGATAACCGGCTTGTTACCATCATATAAATAAACCAGTATATACTCTCATTTTTCCATCCTCCTTGTGTATTCTGGTAGTGTCAAATACTACCTATTTTTTTGTTGCTCAAACCTTGATTTATGGGAGTCTGCAAATAAAAAGAGCATTGACCTCCCTTTTCTGGTATAATGTCCGTGACCAAACTTCGATTAACCAAAGGAGACAATGCTCATGGACATTATACAATACCTGCTTTCACTAATTCAATACCTTTACCAGCAAAACTGCTGGCTAATCGGCTTTATCTGCAGATACATACCACTCAAACAGTGGGCCTTTGATGATTCCCATTCCCCAAAATACCAGAAGTTCAAGGTCGATGCGCTCCCGCTTGTTACCGACTTCCGCCAAGGCTGGACCTACAAGGAGTTTATCCCCCATCTCGAAGAACGCTACGGAAAGAAAATCAGGCCTGTGAACCGCCGCTCCGAATGCGATATCCCTGAGGACTGCTCCTGCCCGCGCTGTGACGCGCCCATGCCATACCTCTACAGGAACAACGGCTCCAAAGGCCAGATCCTCTGCAAGGTATGCGATGCCAGATTCTCCCCTGGGGACAGCCGGTTCTCTTCCATGAAGCTGCGCTGCCCCCACTGCGGCAACGCCCTCGTCCCAAAGAAAGAGCGTAAGCACTTCATTCTCCACAAATGCGTCAATCCCAAATGCCCTTACTACCTCCACAACCTCAAAAAGGTGGATGAGGATGACCTCAAAGAGGATTATGGCAAGAATAAATATAAGCTCCACTACATCTACCGTGAATTCACGTTGGATTTCTTCAGCATGGACTTAAGTTCCCTGCCCAAGAACGCTTCTTCCCTTAAGTTCAGTAAACACAATGCCCATGTCATGTCCCTGTGCCTGACACTGCACGTCAACCTCGGCCTCTCCCTGCGCAAGACCTCGCAGGCTTTGAAAGACCTTTACAACATCAGCGTCTCCCACCAGCAGATCGCCAACTACTGCAAGACCGCCGCCATCTGCATCAAGCCCTTTGTGGATCAGTATCCCTAAGAAATATAAGATAACTCGTGTACCTAAAATATAGTACTTGAAGTACTCGAACTGAGGCAAAAACCAGTTAGAGTACGGTCATAACTCGTGTAGTGTATTTATAGTACTTGAAGTACTCGAACTATCTTTCGTGAAGGGAGGGATTGGTATAGTATTGCTCATGACTACAGAAGAAAGGAGCATGAGCAATGCAAATAGTAACTGTAAAGACAAGTACCGGACAGACCCGGTACTATCTGGCCAATGATGATGGAACTCCCGTGGAGCCGGTACTGCAGTACCTGAAGTTCCGGGACAATGGAGGTGCGGCAAGGAACACTCTTCGTCGGGCATGCATCTTCCTGAAACATTATTTTACGTACCTTGAAAAGAGAGGACTTCGGTGGCAGGCTGTCACGGTCGATGATCTGGCGGATTTCCTGGCATGGCTGAAGTATCCGAAGATTGATGAAAAGGTAATCCCGCTGAACCTTGAGCCAAAGTACAGGGCAGAAACGATCAATGCAATCCTGGATACTGTACTGGCATTTTACCATTATGAGTACCTGCGCGGCGGGCTGGACAACAATGTATCCGAAAAGTTCGTCACATTCATCAAGAACCCGCATGGGGCATACCGGAGCTTCCTGGATGGGATCGCTGACCGGAAGAGGGAGAAACGGTATCTTCTCCGGCTCCCTACCCCTAAACGTGTGATCCGGACGGTATCAAAAGAAGATGTGGAGGCAGTCATGAAAGCCTGTGTCAACGTCCGGGATTATTTCCTGATGTACCTGCTCTTTGAAACAGGGATGAGGATCGGCGAGGCGCTGTCTCTCTGGCTGGAGGATTTCGAAATCTCCGAATGCCGTATCCGGATTGCTGACCGCGGGGAGATGGAGAACCTGGCGGAGATCAAGACTGTCTCAAGCCCCAGGACGATTGACTGCACCCATGACCTGATGGAGGTGTTTACCGAGTATATCTGCTACTTCCATACAGAGAGCACACCAACGAACCATGTGTTTGTGAAGATCCAGGGGAAGAACGCAGGGAGGGCCATGAGCTATACAGATGTGGATAACCTGTTCCGGCAGATCCGCAGGAAAACCGGGCCCTATATCACGCCCCATATGTTCCGGCATACGTCCCTGAGCATGCTGAGCTCAGCCGGCTGGGAGCCGGAGCTGCTCCGTAAGCGTGCCGGTCACAAGAACATCTACACGACCCTGAATACTTACGTCCATCCATCGGAGGAAGAAGTGACCGAGGCGTTCAGGGAAGCGGCGGGCAGGTTCCGTCTCCCGGGGAAGGAGGCGGAAGAATGATCACAGAAGGAAGCTCCGCTTTAAAGCTGCCATTGAATCCCAGACAGGCGGAAATGGAAAAGTATCTTTCCGCCGAGGGCGGCTACTGGATCCAGAATGACATATGGCGGACAGACTCGGAGGCATACAAGAAAAGCGGGCTGCGGGAGAGCCGGCGGGATGGGGTGCTGGCAGACTTTACGGAGTGCCGGAATGCTTACATGAAGCTGGAATTAAAGTATTACATCCTCTGTTCCCTGAAGAATCAGTGGAAAAGCCCGGCATATGTGCAGGATGTGCTGATGTCAGTGATCCGCCTGGCCGGACGGAATACCGCTTCCTCAGGCGCTTACAGCAGCTTTGAAGAGATTGGCCCGAGCATAGCAGAGCCATTGCCGGAGGGCACGGAATCAACAGTAGTGGTGGTCTATGCAGGGTTCCTCAAAGGGATACAAGCATTCTTTGCCGATTATTATGATGGTCGGGAGGAAACAGAAAAAGATGTCTGGCATGCGCTTAAGATCCCCGGCGTGAAGCTTTCAGCAGCAATGAAGCGCCAGCATCCCGGCATGAACTTCCAGGAGATCCCGGATGCTTACCGGATGTCGGTCAAACGCTTCATGAAGAGGCTGGTCATACGGCGGAGCTGGTCGTACTGCAGGGAAATGCTGATGTACATCCAGTACTTTTTCCATGTTTTTTATGGAAATGGGTATACAGATGGATTCCTGGAGGAACTCAGCCGACAGGATGTGGAGAGCTATCTGCGCTGGGTGGCGGATGGTTATGATAAGAAGAATGCGACGTACCGCAGCAAAGCGGTCTCGTTCATCCGCAGCTGGCTGGATTATATCCAGATCGCCGAATACACCCGGGCACCGAAACAAAGCATGGAACGGCTGATTTTTGATGAGGATGTGCCGAAGAGGGAACGCGCCGCAGATACAATGGAAAAAGTCCGGTATATCCCGGCACCGGTCATACAGCAGATGGATGCCTGCATCGGGCAGATAGAGCCCGCAGAGATGAGGCCGGTCTATGTCCTCCTGCGGGAGACCGGCTGGCGTGGCACGGATGTGCTGAACCTGCGTTACGATAACTGCCTGCAGTATATCTGGAATGCCAAAGAGAACCGCTCTGTCCCCTACTTATGTGGAGAGATCACTAAAGTAGGCATTCCACAGCTGAAAGACCCGATCCGTGAGGATGTGGCAGGTATGGTGAGGCTTCTGTCGGACGAGGCTGCTGCGAAGAGCACCGAAGAGAACAATCCAGACCGGTATCTCTTCAATTGCTATGAAGGCAGGTGCATGGGGCTGCCGTTCAGCAAACCGGCATTCACAAGGGCAGTCCAGAAGATGGTTGATAAGAATGACATCCGTGATGCGGACGGAACCCCGTTCCATTTCAAGGCCCATGGACTGAGACACACGCGTGCCATGGAGTATGCGGAGCAGGGAATGCCAATCGGTATCATCCAACGGCTCCTGGGGCACTGTTCCCTGCAGATGAGCCTGCACTATGCGAAGGTTACAGAGGATACGTTATACCAGAAATGGAAAAACACGGAACAACTGGATTTATTCAAGCCGACGACACTGCCGCCGGTCAGGATGGCGGACCAGGAAGATATGATTCATTACGAAAAGGTCAGACCGAACCTGGATGCGGTAAGGGTGCCATTTGGCATATGCTTCAAGCCATCAAAGGCAGGCTGCAGGCGGCAGACAGAACAGTGCATGGAATGCCCAAGCTTCTGTTCTACCAAAGAAAACCTGGATGAATACTCTTCAGAGATAGAAAAGGTTAGTGCAATGATTCGCATCAGCCAGACGCTTGGACGGGATGAATGGGTGCATAAAAACCAGGAATATCTTGACCGGCTTATCCAGATGCATGACGAACTGGAGAAGAAAGGGATCATTCATAAAAGCGGCTCCATGAGGGAGGCGTGATATGGCAGAACCATCGAGATATCTGGAAGCGAGCTGGCATAAACGGTCGGATGAAGCGCAGGCGAAAGCCCTAAATGCAATCAAAGAGCTGCAGGCAAACGGGGAACCGGTCAATTTCAGTACAGTCCATTTGAAAAGCGGAGTATCCAAGAACTATCTGTACACGAATGAAACTGTACGGAAAGAGATCGAAAGCCAAAGATCGGTGGAAGCGTCAAAAGCGGGCGTCTGGCACAAAAAATATGACCGCACATCAAAATCGAAAGATGTGCTTATAGAAGCAAAGGATAAACGTATAGCAAAACTGGAGGAAGAAAACCATCGGCTTCGACAAGAATTAGATACTCTCCGACGGCTGCTATATGAAAATCAAAAAAGTAAGTAGTTCGAGTACGGTGTACTCGAAGTAAAAACACTGTATTTCCGGGGCTTTCAGCCCCGGGTACACGAGTTATAAAACGGAGGAAAAAGGCATGGGAGCATATGAAATCAAGCCAGATATTTTAGAAAGTTTGTGTGGAGAGATTGTTGCGATAAATAAAGTGCTAATGGATGGTGTAATAGAAAGCGGGGACAATATTTTATTCTCGCCGGAATACATAAAATTTTCTTTTTCGAAGCATCTCTTGGAAGACATTAATTTTCTTACAACACTAAGCGGTGAAGAAATATTTAAACCGAGGCATGCTTACATGATACTGCGTGATATGGTCGAACAAGTCATAGAATTTATTTATCAAGATTACAGCTAACACGCCCGTAAAGAGTACGCATAGGCTGGGGAATGAACGGTACTCTGGCGGAAGGAAAAGTGTATCAGAAATGGCCAGGGACATCGGCGAAAAAAATTTATCTGAAAAGCAGCCTGCTTTATATGACATATATCAGCTTTTGTCAGAGGAGTGCCACAATTCGTATTTCTTTTCAAACCTAGACAACCTTGGTGAAACAGAAAACGGAGAGGAAAAACTGGCTTTGACGGAAGAACAGGCTCAATATCTTATGATAATCATTGAAAGGTTTATGGATGTTTACCGACAGTGATTGCGCAAAGGAGAATACAATCTGGTAAAAGATAAAAGTAAAATATTTCTGAATAATACTTTTTAAATGAGTGTGGAAATTTGAGTTTAAGCATGTGAATTGTATGGTTTGTAAGATGCCTGAAATAAAATCCCGGGTAAGATAAAATGTAAAACAACATATTTTTTGTATAAGATGATTTAGGTGTCAAAAGGTACATCCTTTTTGAACGATAACTGTTCTTTGAAAACTGAATATATTGTTGTAAAATACTGTATTTTCCATTCATTTCAGGTATAATGGAAACAGTAAGAATGATTGGAGGCCATCTTATGTCCTTTGTCCAAAATCGATTAGAAGAACAACAGCTTTCCCTGTTTGATCCATTAAACACATTGACTGAAAGGGAAAAGAAATTCCTTGACAGGTCATGGGCGAAATATTTTGCAGAATTTATTTTTCCCAAGATCGATGAAATCCCGTATGCTGTCTTATACAGCGATAAGGATTCACGCCCAAACACGCCTGTTAATGTCCAGATCGGTGCACTTCTGATCAAGGAACTGACAAATCTTTCAGATGATGAATTGTTGGAATCCCTGATGTTCGACATCCGGTTTCAGTATGCCCTCCACACAACGTCTTTTGCAGAACAGCCGCTCAGCGACAGAACACTCAGCCGTTTCCGCGCAAGGTGCGCCGCATATGAAACAGAGCAAGGTGTGGATCTCCTTCATGAAACCATCACTTCCCTGTCATCGGAAATGGCGGAGTTGATGAGGATCGACAGCAGCCTGAAACGGATGGACAGCCTGATGGTTGCTTCCAATATCAAGCGGATGGGGCGTCTGGAACTGCTCTACACCTGCGTGGCAAACCTCGCAAAAGAAATGGCAAAAACCCGTGAGATCCCTGAACATCTGCGGCATTACACAGAAGCGGATGACAGGAACCGTGTCATATACCACAACCACAGTGAGGAAACTTCCGCAAAGATAGAGGCTGTCCTAAAGGATGCGGCCGCATTGAAAGAACTTTGCGGGGCAGATTATGATGATTCCAGCAGCTACCAGCTTCTTCTGCGTGTGCTGAAAGAGCAGGCCGTACAAAGGGAAGATGGAACCTACCGCCTACGTACCAAAGAAGACGGCGGCATGGATGCGACCATTCTGCAGAACCCTGCTGACCCGGATGCGACA
>Ga0224748_10078_pt1 | contig 21648 bp, 16 predicted proteins | sample LIM_F_Water_Neg_FD_182074 | JGI IMG/M metagenome (GOLD analysis project Ga0224748, IMG submission 182074) | Enriched cells from gastrointestinal tract of the lab mouse from Pacific Northwest National Laboratory (PNNL), Richland, Washington... | ecosystem: Host-associated > Mammals > Digestive...
GGAGATGGGACTGAAAAGATATTTGACAAAAGTGATATTGCACTGATTCGTCTGGCGTTTGATTTTTAAGAAACCTGTAAGAGTTTTCGTGGAGATAGATTAAGTATCAGAGTTAGGAGGAGAATACAATGAACACAGAATTGTTAGAGGCGTTGAATATATTGGAGGAAGAGAAAGAGATCAGCAAAGAGACTCTGCTGGATGCAATCGAAAATTCTCTGCTGAACGCCTGTAAGAATCATTTTGGAAAAGCAGACAATATTAAAGTAGATATGAACAGAACGACGTGCGAATACCAACTTTACGCAGAGAAGGTTGTGGTAGAAGAGGTGGAGGATAAGCTGGAAGAGATTAGTTACGAAGATGCGAAAGGAATCGACAGCAGATATGAACTGGGGGATATCGTGCAGATACCGATTGAATCAAAATCCTTCGGGCGTATAGCTACTCAGAACGCCAAGAATCTTATTTTGCAGAAGATCCGGGAGGAAGAACGTAAGGTAGTATATGATCAGTATTTTGAGAAAGAGAAAGATATCGTTACAGGAATCGTCCAGCGTTATATAGGCAGGAATGTCAGCATCAATCTGGGGAAAGCCGACGCGATGCTGACGGAGAACGAACAGGTTAAGGGAGAAGTTTTTAAGCCGACAGAGAGGGTTAAGCTGTACATCGTAGAGGTAAAAAACACGACGAAAGGACCGAAGATTCTGGTATCCCGTACCCATCCGGAACTGGTAAAGAGATTGTTTGAAGCGGAAGTGACGGAGGTAAAGGACGGAATCGTTGAGATCAAGAGTATAGCCCGGGAGGCGGGAAGCAGAACGAAGATCGCGGTGTGGTCGAATGACCCGGATGTCGATCCGGTGGGCGCCTGCGTCGGGCTGAACGGGTCGAGAGTAAATGCGATCGTAAATGAACTGCGCGGCGAGAAGATTGATATTATCAATTGGAGCGATAATCCTGCGATTCTGATCGAGAATGCGTTAAGCCCCGCGAAGGTTATCTCGGTCATGGCAGATCCGGACGATAAGACGGCGGGCGTAATTGTTCCGGATTATCAATTATCTCTTGCAATTGGTAAGGAAGGACAGAATGCAAGGCTGGCGGCAAGACTTACAGGATATAAGATTGACATTAAGAGCGAAACGCAGGCGATAGAGTCCGGAGATCTTCCGGAGAATTATCTGGAATTAAGCGAAGGCGTATATGAAGAAGAATACGACGCGTCTTATGAGGAATACGAAGAGAATTATGAGGAGAATTACGAAGAAGGGCGTGAGGAGACATATCCGGATGATGAGTATGATGTAAATTATGAAGAAGAGATCGTATTCGAAGAAATAGATGATGAGGAATAGGTGAGTGTGTGGGTGGAAATAAAAAGATTCCTGTGCGGCGGTGCGTAGGCTGTCAGGAGATGAAGAATAAGAAAGAGATGATTCGTGTCATACGGACGAAAGAAGGAGAATTTCTTCTGGACGCTACCGGGAAGAAGAACGGAAGGGGAGCGTACATCTGTCCTTCGAAGGAATGTTTTCAAAAGGCGGTTAAGAATAAAGGGCTGGAACGTTCTTTCAAACAGTCTATTCCGGCAGAGGTATACGAAGCGTTAGAAAAGGAGATGGGGTTGATTGGGACAGAGTAAAGCGTTGTCACTCATTGGTCTGGCTACAAAGGCAGGAAGAACGGTCAGCGGAGAATTTTGCACGGAGAAGGAAGTAAAGTCCGGAAGGGCTTCCCTGGTTATTGTAGCGGACGACGCATCTGATAATACGAAGAAGAAATTTAAGAATATGTGTGATTACTATCACGTGCCGATTTGTTTTTATAAGGATAAAGATACCTTGGGGCATGCAATGGGAAAGCAATTCCGGGCGTCTCTTGCGATATTGGATGAGGGGTTTGCAAAAGGAATCAGAAAGAATATGGATACAGAAGATCATACAATTGCATAGAGGAGGTAGTTAAGATGTCAAAAATCAAAGTATATGAATTAGCGAAGGAATTGAATGTTCCGAGTAAGGAAGTCCTTGAATTCCTGAGCGGAAAGAATATAGAAGTGAAGACTCATATGAGCGCGCTTGAAGAGGCGGACGCCGATGTGGTGAGGAAAGGTTTCGTGAAGGCCAAGGCTGCTGGAAAGGATGCGGCGAAGCCGGAGGCAGAGGCCCCGAAGAAGAAGAATATCGTGCATGTATTCCGGCCGCAGAATACGCAGAACGGAGGCAAACAGGCCAGAAGACCAGGCGGAAGAACGAACGCAGGGCAGCCGGCGAATGGCGGCGGCCGTCCTGCATCGCCGCAGGGAAAGCCGATGCAGGTAAATAACGGCCGTCCGGCGAAAGCGGCGCGTCCTGCAGCGGCCGCCAAACCGACAGACGCTTCTAAGATAGTAAAGCGCTCGGCCGCGGCATCAACTGCCAGACCGGAGGAAATTGTAAAACGTCCGGAAACAGAAGTATCCAAACAAGCAATATCTGAAAAGACACCGGAGATTGCGGCGACTTCCGAGAAAAAACAGAACGTACAAAACGCGGAGCGTCCGGCAGAGAGAAAGCCTGAGAAAACAGGAACTATAGAGAAAAAACAGCCCCAGAGGATGAAAGATCGTGGGGAACGTCAGGAAAGAGGCGGTGAAAGACAGCGGGATTCTAAGGATTTCAGAGGCGCTGGGGCAAGACCGTCAAGGGGCGACCGTACTCAGGGAACACGTCCGGACAGATCCCAGGGAGACCGTGACCGGAATCGGGAACGTACTTTTGGCGACAGAGGAAGGGATCGGGACCGCTTCCAGGGAGACCGTGACCGAGACAGAGAGAGGCCCCAGGGAAACCGCGACCGCGCTCAGAATGATCGTGACCGCGACCGCGGACAGGGACGCAGACCGGGCGAACGGCCGGATCGGCGTAATGACAGAAGAGGAAGCAACAACAGTATTCCGGCGCCTGCAGTGGAGACACAGAAGCCGCAGCGCAGTAAAGGGAAAGGTAAGGATGATCATAAGAAGAAGGATTATCGCCGCGGGGATGAAGAAGAGAGAGCAGTAAAGGGAAAGAAAAAGAACGAGCCGAAGCAGCAGTTCCAGAAACCGCAGCAGAGAGAACAGAAGATTGTGGAAGAAATCAAGTCTATCATCATCCCGGAGGTTCTGACGATCAAGGAGCTTGCGGATAAGATGAGAATCGTACCGTCGGTGATTGTAAAGAAATTGTTCATGCAGGGGAAGGTTGCAACGGTGAATCAGGAGATTGATTACGAGACCGCTGAAGGAATCGCGCTGGAATTTGACGTTTTGTGCGAGAAAGAAGAGGTCGTAGACGTGATCGAGGAGCTTTTGAAGGAAGACGAAGAAGACGAAAGCACGATGAAGAAACGTCCGCCGGTAGTCTGCGTCATGGGTCATGTCGACCATGGTAAGACCTCTCTCTTGGATGCGATTCGTCATACGAACGTGATTGATAAGGAAGCAGGCGGTATTACTCAGCACATCGGCGCTTATGTGGTGGATGTAAACGGGGAGAAGATTACTTTCCTGGATACGCCGGGACACGAGGCGTTTACGGCGATGCGTATGCGCGGAGCAAGTTCTACGGATATCGCTATTCTGGTTGTAGCGGCGGACGACGGCGTGATGCCCCAGACTGTTGAAGCGATCAACCATGCAAAAGCGGCGGGGGTAGAGATTGTCGTAGCGGTGAATAAGATCGATAAGCCCAGCGCGAATATCGAGCGTGTGAAGCAGGAGCTTACCGAATATGAGCTGATCCCGGAAGACTGGGGCGGAAGCACGGTCTTTGTACCGGTATCGGCTAAGACGGGAGAAGGTCTGGAGGATCTGATGGAGATGATTATCCTGACGGCAGAAGTTCTGGAGCTTAAGGCGAACGCAAATCGGCGCGCGAGAGGTCTGGTATTGGAAGCGCAGTTAGATAAGGGAAGAGGATCCGTCGCCACCGTACTCGTCCAGAAGGGTACTCTGCATGTGGGAGATTCCATAGCGGCAGGTTCCGCATACGGAAAAGTCCGTGCAATGATGGATGATAAGGGAAGGCGTGTGAAAGAGGCGGGTCCGTCTATGCCGGTAGAGATCCTGGGTCTTAACGATGTGCCGAATGCAGGCGAAGTGTTCGTAGGATGCGAGAATGATAAAGAAGCGAGAAGCTTTGCGGAGACATTTATCTCACAGAGTAAAGTGAAGCTTCTGGAAGATACTAAGTCGAAATTATCTCTGGATGATTTGTTCACCCAGATTCAGGAAGGAAACTTAAAAGAACTTGGAATTGTGGTAAAAGCAGACGTGCAAGGGTCTGTAGAGGCGATGAAGCAGAGCCTTCTGAAGCTTACAAACGAAGAAGTTGTTGTAAAGATCATCCATGGAGGCGTCGGCGCTATCAATGAGTCTGACGTAAGCCTTGCTTCGGCGTCTAACGCGATTATTATAGGATTCAATGTAAGACCGGACGCAACGGCGAAAGAGACCGCGGAACGGGAAGGCGTTGACGTTCGTCTGTATCGTGTAATCTATAATGCGATAGAGGATGTGGAAGCAGCTATGAAGGGAATGCTGGATCCGGTATTTGAGGAAAAGGTACTGGGGCATGCGGAGGTCCGTCAGACATTCAAGGCGTCCGGTGTTGGAACCATTGCCGGTTCTTATGTGCAGGACGGCACTTTCGAGCGAGATTGTTCCGTTCGTCTGACCAGAGACGGAGTCGTGATCTTCGAGGGACCGCTTGCATCTCTGAGACGTTTTAAGGATGATGTGAAAGAAGTAAGAGCGGGATATGAGTGCGGATTCGTATTCGCGAACTTTAACGATATTAAAGAAGGCGATCTGGTTGAAGCATTCAAGATGGTAGAGATACCAAGATAAGTAAGTTTTATCCCGTTTTGTGAAGGCAGTTAGGCCAGAGGATTTATGTTATGACGCGCTGGCTGCAAGAAGAGGTGTGAAGAAATGAAAAAAGGAAGTATAAAGAATACCAGAGTCAATACCGAAGTACAACGGGAGTTGAGTAATATAATCAGGAATTTGAAAGATCCCCGCGTCGCGCCATGGACTTCCGTGGTTGCGGCCAGGGTAGCGCCTGATCTTAAGACGTGTAACGCTTATATCAGTGTGCTGGGAGATAAAAAGGCGCAGGAAGATACGATTCAGGGGCTTAAGAGCGCGGAAGGGTACATTCGGCGCGAGCTTGCAGGCACGCTGAATATGAGGAATACGCCGCAGATTCAGTTCATATTGGATCAGTCTATTGAGTATGGCGTCAATATGTCGAAGAAGATTGATGAAGTGACCAAAAATATCGAAGTAGAAGGGGATGCAGATGCTGAATAAGATTCTGAAGGATGCAAAAACGATTGCAATCGGCGGGCACATACGTCCGGACGGGGACTGTGTGGGTTCGTGCATGGGATTGTACCAGTATATCAGAGATAACTACAAAGACAAAAAGGCAGACGTATATCTGGAGGATATTCCGGAATCACTGAAGTGCCTGCCGGATGTGGATAAGATACGTCATGAGATTCCGGCGGATGTGAGATACGACTTGTTTATCTCCCTGGATTGCGGGGATAAAGAGCGCCTTGGTTTTTCGGGGACGTTGTTTGACACGGCCGCGAGGACTTATTGCATCGATCATCATATCAGTAATCTAGGATTTGCACAGGAGGACTATATCGTCCCGGACGCCAGTTCTACTTCTGAACTGGTCTATAATCTGCTGGAGGACGAGAAGATATCATTAGATACGGCGACGGCGCTGTATCTTGGTATCGTGCATGATACGGGGGTATTTCAGTATTCATGTGCGTCTCCGTCTACCTTCAGGGCAGCGGCAAGGCTGCTGGAAAAGGGTGTGGACGGACCGAAGCTTATCCAGGATACTTTTTACGAGAAGACTTATGCCCAGAATCAGATCTTGGGAAGAGCGCTGCTTGAGAGTATTCTTTTCATGGATAAGAGATGCATCGCCTCTTATGTGACGAAGAAAACCATGGATTTCTACGGGGTCGGGATCAAGGATATGGATGGGATAGTAAGCCAGCTTCGGTTGACCAAAGGTGTAGAAGTGGCAATCTTCATGTATGAGGTGGAAACGAATGTATATAAAGTCAGCCTCCGTTCAAAAGACCGGATCGACGTGTGTAAAATCGCCAAATATTTTGGAGGAGGCGGTCACAGGAAAGCAGCGGGGCTCACGATGGCGGGTACATACCGTGATGTGATCAATAATCTGTCGGAACAGATAGAAGCGCAGATGGAGAATCCCCAGGGAAGGTAGGAAAGAGGATACATATGATACACGGTATTCTGAATGTGCGAAAAGAAAAGGGCTATACGTCCCATGATGTGGTGGCGAAGCTTAGGGGAATTGTAGGCCAGAGGAAAATCGGTCATACAGGTACCCTGGATCCGGACGCGGAGGGAGTCCTGCCCATATGTCTGGGCAGGGCGACGAAACTGTGCGATATGCTGACAGACAAGGATAAGACCTATGAGGCGGTTCTTTTATTGGGATGCGCGACGGACACGCAGGATATTACCGGAACCGTTCTTGAAAGCCGGGAAGTACCGGAGTTTAAGCCGGAAGAGATCTCGGACGTCCTGCAGAGTTTTGCAGGAGAGTACGCACAGGTTCCGCCCATGTACTCTGCCATAAAGGTGAATGGAAGGAAGCTGTATGAACTTGCCAGAGAGGGAAAAGAGATTGAACGAAAGGCCAGAATCGTACAGATCTATGAAATCCGGATCAAAAAGATAGAATTGCCAAGGATATGGATGGAAGTCAGGTGTTCCAAAGGCACGTATATCCGTACTTTGTGTCATGATATCGGTCAGAAGTTAGGCTGTCTGGGCTGTATGGAAGATCTGCTCCGTACCAGGACAGGAAGATTCCGGCTGGAGGAGGGTCTGACTCTGGAAGAGATCAAAAGATTGAAAGAAGACGGAAGTCTTATGGAGAATATAATCCCGATTGACGAGATGTTCGCCGATTATCCCCGGATGCAGGTAAAAGGAAGGGGCGAGGCGCTGGCGAAGAACGGGAATCCCCTGTCTCCGAGTATGCTGTCTCCATATGATGAAAATCAGGCGGAGAGGCGGCAGTCTGTCAGAGTATATGATAAGGAAGGACAGTTTATCGCGGTATATAAGTGGCAGGAGAAGAAAGAATCTTATCAGGTTGTTAAGATGTTTTACGAGAAGTTATGAAAAAGTAAAGAGGAACGACTATGCAATACATCAACAGATTGTCTGAGTACAGGGACAGCAGAGAGTCAGCGGTAACTTTTGGTAAATTTGACGGTCTGCATAAAGGTCATCAGAAATTGACTGAAAAAGTAAGAGAGCTTGGAAACCGGGAGGGAATCCGAAGTATCGTGTGTGCGTTTGATATGAAGCCGCGGCAGATTCTGATGACTTGTGAAGAGAGAAAGGCGCGTCTTAATGGGAAAGTGGATGTGCTGGTAAAGTGCCCTTTTACCCGGGAGTTCAGCCGGATTACGGCAGAGGATTTTATCAGGGATATCGTAAAAGGGGTATTCCATGCAAGATATGTCGTAGTTGGAACAGATTTCCGATTCGGTTATGAGAAGCGGGGGGATATCCGAATGCTTGAGGAATATGCCGGGCGGTACGGATATCAATTAATTGTTATCGAGAAAGAACGCCATGAGGATCGGATAATCAGCAGTACCTATATCAAAGAAGTCTTATGCCGTGGAGAGATGAAGCTTGCGGGCGAGCTGTTGGGATATGCCTACGGAATTACAGGACGGGTAGAGCACGGGAGGCAGTTGGGAAGGAGATTGGGATTCCCGACATTGAATGTGGCGTGGCCGGAAGATAAGCTTATCACGCCGAGAGGAGTATATCTGTCGAACGTCCGGATCGACGGGCGCGGTTTCCATGCAATTTCCAATGTGGGTGTGAAACCGACGGTTAGCAAAGAAGAGAAAGTATTGGCAGAGAGTTATTTGTTTGATTATGACGGGGATGCATATGGAAAGTCAGTGTCTGTAGAGTTGCTGGAATTCTGCCGTCCGGAACGGCGGTTTGAGAACATTGAAGAACTGAAAGCGTGTATTGACAAAGATATTGCGTATGGGAAACGTTTCTTTGGATACGGAGAGTAGAGGAGAGTACGAATGAGAATCACGACGATTTTTATGCTGTTGGGCGGATTGGGTTTCTTCTTGTATGGAATGAAACTGATGAGCGAGGGCCTTGAGAAAGCGGCAGGCGCCAAGATGCGTAGTATATTGGAGTTTTTCACGAAGAACCGGTTTATCGGAATGATCGTGGGTATTATATTTACGGCGATTATTCAGTCATCGAACGCGACGACAGTGATGGTTGTCAGTTTTGTGAATTCGGGCCTTATGAGCCTGATGCAGGCGTCAGGGGTAATACTGGGGGCGAATATCGGTACTACGATCACAGGGCAGTTGATTGCGTTTAACTTGTCGGATATAGCGCCGCTGGTGGTGATCATAGGGGTTGTTATGGTCATGTTCTGTAAGAAACAGAGCATTAAGAAGATAGGCGAAGTGATATTAGGTTTCGGTATCTTATTCATGGGCCTCAGTATTATGGGCGACAGCATGGAGGCGGTCAAGGAGTCTCCAAAGATATTGAATTTCCTTGCGTCTCTTACGAATCCGTTTGCGGCGATCCTGACGGGATTTGTGATAACGGCGGTGCTTCAGAGTTCGTCCGCGACTGTGGGAATCATATTGCTGATGGTATCCCAGGGACTTCTGGAATTCACGATCTGCCCGTTTATGATTCTCGGATGTAATATCGGCTCCTGTGTGTCTGCGCTGGTGGCCAGTTTAAGCGGAAATAAGGATGCAAAGAGGGCGGCGATGATCCATTTCCTGTTTAACGTAATCGGTTCGCTGATTATGTTCATCGTATTGATGATCGCGATCCGTCCGTTTACGGATATAATGCTTGGTATATCAGGCGGAAGCCTTGCCAGAGCCGTGGCGAATGTGCATACGTTGATGAAGGTTGTGGAGGTTGCGATGCTCTTCCCGTTCATGGGATGGATTGTCAAGGCGACCTATAAGATTGTTCCGGGTATCGACGAGGCAGAGGATGAATATGAACTTCTCTTTATCGGAAAGGGGAAGATCCTTTCGGCGACGACAGCGGTTCTGGACGGAATCCGTGAGATTGTACATATGGGACATGTTGCGATGAAGAATCTGGAAGTAGCGATGGAGGCGCTGTGTGAACCGGATGAAGAGAAGATCAAGGAAGTCTATAAGCGTGAGAAATACATTGATTTTATGAACCATAAGATTACGAATTATCTGGTGCAGGCTAACGAGCTGGTTCTGCCCATTGCGGATGAAAAGCTGATCGGAGGTCTGTTCCATGTTGTGAATGATATCGAACGGATCGGGGATCATGCGGAGAATTTTGCCGATTCCGCGAAGGACAGGATTGAGCGCGGTATAGAGTTCAGCGACAAAGCAAAGAGACAGCTTCGGGAGTTGAATGAGAAGACTCTGATGATATTGAAATATTCTCTGGAAATGTTTGGAAATCGTAATTATGAGCATATGCAGGAGATATTGCAGTTGGAGGATGAGATTGACGAGATGGAGCGGAAGCTTCAGAATACGCATGTAAAGAGGCTGACAAAGAATAAGTGCACTCCAGAAGCCGGTATGATGTTCTCGGATACGGCGTCCGGTTTGGAACGAGTGGGCGACCATGCGACCAATATTGCGTTTGCCATATTAGAACCGATGGGAGAAGAAGAGGACGACGACGAAGATTAAATATATTCGTATGAAATGGCGGAAAATCCATCTTTACAAGAGATGGAGAGTGTGTTATACTTTGCAGGTATGAGAGCCGATGTTCGGTAAATGGAAGCTCCAACCATTACTTAATATCAGGCGTTAGGAACAAGATTAAGGAGGATATGACAAATGATTTCAAAAGAACAGAAAGAACAGATCGTAGCAGATTATGGCAGGACACCCGGAGATACAGGTTCACCGGAAGTGCAGATTGCGATCCTTACGGCAAGAATCAATGATTTGACAGATCATTTCAAGAGTAATCCGAAGGATCATCATTCCAGAAGAGGTCTTCTGAAGATGGTAGGACAGAGGAGAGGACTGCTGGCATATCTTAAGAAGACGGATATCGAGAGATACCGTACGTTGATCGAGAGATTAGGATTAAGAAAATAATAAGTGTGGGCACAGTAGGCAGGAAGTTTACTGTGCCCTTATTTTATTTCCGCGGGCGGCGAGCCAAAGGGTCGTTCATGCAAGCACATTTGACCGTTATGAGGGAATCTCCTAATTATTTTAGGAATAATTTCAGGAATAAGAATTTAGTAGTGGAAGATTGGATGGTTGTGTGTTATAATACATAAAGTTGTGGGTAGGCGGATTTTGCCCGAGACCACTGAAAAGCATATTTTCTGTCTCAGGATATGCGTGAAAGTATGTTTTTCAGTAGTTTCGGCGGCTCTTGCCCATGGAAAATGTCTGAATATAAAGGAGAAAAATATGTACAAAAAATTCGAGATGGAATTAGCAGGGAGACCGCTTCGCATAGATGTAGGCAGAGTAGCGAAGCAGGCAAACGGCGCAGTGTTGATGCACTATGGCGAGACGACTGTGCTGTGTACGGCGACGGCTTCCGAGAAGCCAAGAGAGGGGATTGATTTCTTTCCTCTGAGCGTGGAGTATAACGAGCGTCTGTATTCTGTTGGAAAGATACCGGGAGGTTTTAATAAGAGAGAAGGCAAGGCGTCTGAGAATGCGATTCTTACCTGCCGCGTCATCGACCGGCCGATGCGTCCGTTATTCCCGAAAGACTATAGGAATGATGTTACTCTTGAGAATCTGGTATTGTCCGTAGACCAGGATTGTTCACCGGAACTTACGGCTATGCTGGGCGCGGCGATTGCCACCAGTATTTCGGATATTCCTTTTGACGGTCCCATCTCTACCACACAGGTAGGGTTGGTCGACGGAGAATTCGTATTCAATCCGACGGCGGCCCAGAAGGAAGTCTCTGATCTTGCGCTCACCGTAGCGTCTACGAAGGAAAAAGTAATCATGATCGAGGCCGGAGCGAACGAAGTTCCGGAGGATCGGATGATCGACGCGATCTTTGCGGCTCATGAGATGAATCAGAAAGTAATCGCATTTATCGATACGATCGTTGCAGAATGCGGGAAACAGAAACACACGTATGAGAGCTGTGCGGTTCCGGAAGAATTGTTTGAAGCAATCAAAGAGATCGTTCCTCCTGAGGCGATGGAGGAGGCCGTATTCACAGACGAGAAACAGGTGAGAGAAGAGAATATCCGTAATATTACGGAGAAATTGGAAGAAGCATTCGCGGAGAAAGAAGAATGGCTTGCCGTGCTTGGCGAGGCAGTGTATCAGTATCAGAAGAAGACGGTTCGTAAGATGATCTTAAAGGATCATAAGCGACCGGACGGAAGGGCGATCGATGAGATCAGACCTCTTGCGGCAGAGATCGACCTGATTCCAAGGGTGCACGGTTCTGCGATGTTTACCCGCGGACAGACTCAGATCTGTACGGTAACGACATTAGCGCCTCTTGCAGAGGCACAGAGACTGGACGGGCTTGACGAGGCGGAGACGTCAAAGCGCTATATGCATCATTATAATTTCCCGTCTTACTCTGTAGGAGAGACCAGACCGTCGAGAGGGCCTGGACGCCGTGAGATCGGGCATGGAGCTTTGGCGGAGCGCGCTTTGGTTCCTGTACTCCCGACAGAAGCGGAATTTCCGTATGCGATTCGTACCGTATCTGAGACTTTTGAGTCCAACGGTTCCACATCCCAGGCAAGTATCTGTGCGTCCTCTATGTCGCTGATGACGGCGGGCGTGCCGATTAAGGCCGCGGTAGCGGGAATCTCTGCCGGGTTGGTAACAGGCGATACAGACGAGGATTATCTGGTATTGACGGATATTCAGGGATTAGAAGATTTCTTCGGCGATATGGATTTCAAGGTTGCCGGAACACATAAAGGAATCACGGCGATTCAGATGGATATTAAGATCCATGGACTGACCAGACCGATTATTGAAGAGGCGATCGCGGCGACGAAAAAGGCGAGAACCTACATCCTGGACGAAGTGATGGCGGGGGCAATCTCCGAACCGAGACCGGAGGTAGGAGAATACGCGCCGAAGATTATCCAGATGAAGATTGATCCGCAGAAGATCGGCGATGTGGTCGGACAGCGGGGCAAGACGATCAATGCGATTATCGATCAGACGGGCGTAAAGATTGATATTGAGGACGATGGTTCCGTATCTATCTGCGGAACGGATGCGAAGAGTATGGAAGAGGCCCAGAAGATGATCTATATCATCGTTACGGACTTCGAAGCCGGACAAGTTCTGGAAGGCAAAGTTGTAAGCATTAAAGAATTCGGCGCTTTCGTAGAATTCGCTCCGGGAAAAGAGGGTATGGTGCATATCTCCAAGATATCCAAGGAAAGAATTCGTCAGGTAGAGGACGTACTGACGCTGGGGGATATGGTGAAGGTAGTATGCCTCGGAAAAGATAAGATGGGAAGACTTTCTTTCAGTATGAAGGACGTGGCAGAATAAAAGAATAAAAAGGACGCAGTAGATTTTATGTCTGCTGCGTCCTTTTTTTATGTAAAAATTTTCATAAATCGAATTCTTGTACATATATTGAGATAAAGAGGTGGACAAAGATGTTAAAGGAAAGAGTGCTGCGTGTTCTGCCCGGCAGAATCCGCGCGCTGCTTGAGAAAGAGCAGCTTGTATACAGGTATCTTCAGGAGGTGAGGCTTCGTACAGGAAAGCCCTTGCTGTGTATCTATGACGGAAAGGAGCGGATGATCGGAAATCAACGGGACGGACCTTATATTGTCACAAAAGAAGATGTAAAAGAGATGCTTCAGTATGTCAGCAATTATTCATTATATGCGTACGAACAGGAGATGAAGCAGGGATTTATCACGATTGAAGGAGGACACAGAGTGGGAATGACGGGACAGGCAATCATAGAGGAGGGCAGGGTAAAGAATCTCCGGTATATCTCATCGCTTAGTCTAAGGATGTCTCATGAGATAAAGGGATGCGCCGATCAGATATTTTCATATATTATTTCCGGAAACCGGGTATGCCATACTTTGATTGTATCGCCGCCGAGATGCGGTAAGACGACGCTTCTTCGGGATATGATCCGTCAGATCTCCGATGGGAATCGTTGGATCGGCGGTATGACGGTGGGCGTTGTAGACGAGCGTTCGGAGATCGGCGGATGTTATATGGGAATAGCACAGAATCAGTTGGGCGCCCGTACGGATATACTGGACTGCTGCCCGAAAGTGGAAGGTATGATGATGATGATTCGTTCCATGGGACCGCAGGTAATAGCCGTCGACGAGATCGGAACGGCAGAAGATATACATGCCGTCGAATATGCCATGCACTGCGGATGCAGGATGATTGCAACGGTTCATGCGGATTCTATGGAAGAATTAAGGAAAAGGCCGCTTTTTGACCGGATGATAGAACAGAAACGATTCGAGCGATATATTCTGCTGGGTAATCAGCTGCATGTGGGACAGGTGGAGGGGATTTTTGACAGCCGTGGAAGCCTGCTCTATAGTGAAGCGGGAAAGGAAGGACGACGGGCGGAATGATATATAAGATTATAGGGTTCTGTCTGATCATCGGAGCCACTTCCGCAGGGGGAATCGGCGCTGCGGATAAAATCAGGAACCAGTATGAACAATTGAGATACCTTAAGAAACTGATCTGCCTGTTAAGAGGGGAGATTCAATATGCGAGATCCTATCTGGGAGAAGCTTTTCGGCAGATTGGATATTCTGTGAAAACACCCTATAAAGAATGGCTTCTTGCGATGTGTGAAGAGATGGAAGAAAGAAGCGGCTGTACGTTTGCGCAGATATGGGAGGAAAAGGGAAGGGAGCACCTCGGGGATTGCGGTCTTCCGAAAGAAGTATTTGAAAGGCTTCTTTGGTTTGGCAACGAGTTAGGAATTGCAGACGCCGGGATGCAGGTTAAGACGCTGGATCTCTGGCTGGAGGAAATAACGCTCTCTATGGGGGAGATGAGGGAGGGGATGAGGACAAGAATAAGACTATGCCATTGCCTTGGCATAATGAGCGGGATATTCATTACGATCCTGTTGCTGTAGAGGAGGTGTACATGAGTGTCAATCTAATATTCAAGATTGCGGCGGTAGGAATATTGGTTTCAGTTTTGAGCCAGGTGCTGAAGCACAGCGGAAGAGAGGAACAGGCATTCTTAACAAGTCTTGCGGGTCTGTTGTTGGTGCTGTTCTGGATCGTACCTTATATCTATGAGCTGTTTGAGTCTATCCAGCGGTTGTTCGCGCTGTAGCGAAAGGCGTCTGTTCAATACAGATCGGACAGATATCATATGAGCGGCATACAAAAAGGGAAGGAGTACGGCTGCAGATATGCCTGCAGACAGGAGGTCATGCAGAAAGGAGGAGGGCTATGGACATGCTGCAGATAGGGCTTCTGGGAGTGACGGGAACACTACTCGCCGTGCAGTTTAAGAGTGGAAAATCAGAATATGGGATCTATATCAGTATCGTATTGAGCCTGATCATATTCTTCAGTATTCTTGGGCGTCTGGAGATCATGATCGATGGGATGAGAGAAATCGGAAGATATATCCGGATGGATCAGGCCTATATCGGAACGCTGATAAAGATGCTGGGAATCACGTATATATCGGAATTTGCTTCCGGAATCTGCAAAGACGCAGGGTATCAGACGATCGCGGTCCAGGTTGAAATATTCGGGAAACTTACTGTGATGGTATTAAGTATGCCGATCCTGATGACACTGTTGAATACGATCCGGGAATTTCTGACGTGAAGGAGTAAGTGAGGTGAAAAAAAAGCAGAAGGTATTGAACACGGTCAGAGGATTTCTGTTATTCCTTGCAGCGCTGATCTGCGTTATTCCTCTGTCTACGGTAAGGGCGTCGGAGATCTCTTCCGGCTTAAACTCCGGTACTTCCCGGCTTTCAAGAACGGTTCCGGTAATATCCTGCGTGTCCGTCGCGCATCCCAATAAAAGAACCGCCTCATAGGTCTTATCCTTGTCTGTCAGCATATCGCACAGTTTCGTCGCCCTGCCCAGACATATGGGCAGGACTCCCTCCGCGTCCGGATCCAGGGTACCTGTATGACCGATTTTCCTCTGGCCTACAATTCCCCTAAGCTTCGCCACCACATCATGGGACGTATAGCCCTTTTCTTTTCGCACATTCAGAATACCGTGTATCATATGTATCCTCTTTCCTACCTTCCCTGGGGATTCTCCATCTGCGCTTCTATCTGTTCCGACAGATTATTGATCACATCACGGTATGTACCCGCCATCGTGAGCCCCGCTGCTTTCCTGTGACCGCCTCCTCCAAAATATTTGGCGATTTTACACACGTCGATCCGGTCTTTTGAACGGAGGCTGACTTTATATACATTCGTTTCCACCTCATACATGAAGATTGCCACTTCTACACCTTTGGTCAACCGAAGCTGGCTTACTATCCCATCCATATCCTTGATCCCGACCCCGTAGAAATCCATGGTTTTCTTCGTCACATAAGAGGCGATGCATCTCTTATCCATGAAAAGAATACTCTCAAGCAGCGCTCTTCCCAAGATCTGATTCTGGGCATAAGTCTTCTCGTAAAAAGTATCCTGGATAAGCTTCGGTCCGTCCACACCCTTTTCCAGCAGCCTTGCCGCTGCCCTGAAGGTAGACGGAGACGCACATGAATACTGAAATACCCCCGTATCATGCACGATACCAAGATACAGCGCCGTCGCCGTATCTAATGATATCTTCTCGTCCTCCAGCAGATTATAGACCAGTTCAGAAGTAGAACTGGCGTCCGGGACGATATAGTCCTCCTGTGCAAATCCTAGATTACTGATATGATGATCGATGCAATAAGTCCTCGCGGCCGTGTCAAACAACGTCCCCGAAAAACCAAGGCGCTCTTTATCCCCGCAATCCAGGGAGATAAACAAGTCGTATCTCACATCCGCCGGAATCTCATGACGTATCTTATCCACATCCGGCAGGCACTTCAGTGATTCCGGAATATCCTCCAGATATACGTCTGCCTTTTTGTCTTTGTAGTTATCTCTGATATACTGGTACAATCCCATGCACGAACCCACACAGTCCCCGTCCGGACGTATGTGCCCGCCGATTGCAATCGTTTTTGCATCCTTCAGAATCTTATTCAGCATCTGCATCCCCTTCTACTTCGATATTTTTGGTCACTTCATCAATCTTCTTCGACATATTGACGCCATACTCAATAGACTGATCCAATATGAACTGAATCTGCGGCGTATTCCTCATATTCAGCGTGCCTGCAAGCTCGCGCCGAATGTACCCTTCCGCGCTCTTAAGCCCCTGAATCGTATCTTCCTGCGCCTTTTTATCTCCCAGCACACTGATATAAGCGTTACACGTCTTAAGATCAGGCGCTACCCTGGCCGCAACCACGGAAGTCCATGGCGCGACGCGGGGATCTTTCAAATTCCTGATTATATTACTCAACTCCCGTTGTACTTCGGTATTGACTCTGGTATTCTTTATACTTCCTTTTTTCATTTCTTCACACCTCTTCTTGCAGCCAGCGCGTCATAACATAAATCCTCTGGCCTAACTGCCTTCACAAAACGGGATAAAACTTACTTATCTTGGTATCTCTACCATCTTGAATGCTTCAACCAGATCGCCTTCTTTAATATCGTTAAAGTTCGCGAATACGAATCCGCACTCATATCCCGCTCTTACTTCTTTCACATCATCCTTAAAACGTCTCAGAGATGCAAGCGGTCCCTCGAAGATCACGACTCCGTCTCTGGTCAGACGAACGGAACAATCTCGCTCGAAAGTGCCGTCCTGCACATAAGAACCGGCAATGGTTCCAACACCGGACGCCTTGAATGTCTGACGGACCTCCGCATGCCCCAGTACCTTTTCCTCAAATACCGGATCCAGCATTCCCTTCATAGCTGCTTCCACATCCTCTATCGCATTATAGATTACACGATACAGACGAACGTCAACGCCTTCCCGTTCCGCGGTCTCTTTCGCCGTTGCGTCCGGTCTTACATTGAATCCTATAATAATCGCGTTAGACGCCGAAGCAAGGCTTACGTCAGACTCATTGATAGCGCCGACGCCTCCATGGATGATCTTTACAACAACTTCTTCGTTTGTAAGCTTCAGAAGGCTCTGCTTCATCGCCTCTACAGACCCTTGCACGTCTGCTTTTACCACAATTCCAAGTTCTTTTAAGTTTCCTTCCTGAATCTGGGTGAACAAATCATCCAGAGATAATTTCGACTTAGTATCTTCCAGAAGCTTCACTTTACTCTGTGAGATAAATGTCTCCGCAAAGCTTCTCGCTTCTTTATCATTCTCGCATCCTACGAACACTTCGCCTGCATTCGGCACATCGTTAAGACCCAGGATCTCTACCGGCATAGACGGACCCGCCTCTTTCACACGCCTTCCCTTATCATCCATCATTGCACGGACTTTTCCGTATGCGGAACCTGCCGCTATGGAATCTCCCACATGCAGAGTACCCTTCTGGACGAGTACGGTGGCGACGGATCCTCTTCCCTTATCTAACTGCGCTTCCAATACCAGACCTCTCGCGCGCCGATTTGCGTTCGCCTTAAGCTCCAGAACTTCTGCCGTCAGGATAATCATCTCCATCAGATCCTCCAGACCTTCTCCCGTCTTAGCCGATACCGGTACAAAGACCGTGCTTCCGCCCCAGTCTTCCGGGATCAGCTCATATTCGGTAAGCTCCTGCTTCACACGCTCGATATTCGCGCTGGGCTTATCGATCTTATTCACCGCTACGACAATCTCTACCCCCGCCGCTTTTGCATGGTTGATCGCTTCAACAGTCTGGGGCATCACGCCGTCGTCCGCCGCTACAACCAGAATAGCGATATCCGTAGAACTTGCTCCGCGCATACGCATCGCCGTAAACGCCTCGTGTCCCGGCGTATCCAGGAAAGTAATCTTCTCCCCGTTTACATCCACCACATAAGCGCCGATGTGCTGAGTAATACCGCCTGCTTCCTTATCAATCACGTTCGTATGACGAATCGCATCCAAGAGAGAGGTCTTACCATGGTCGACATGACCCATGACGCAGACTACCGGCGGACGTTTCTTCATCGTGCTTTCGTCTTCTTCGTCTTCCTTCAAAAGCTCCTCGATCACGTCTACGACCTCTTCTTTCTCGCACAAAACGTCAAATTCCAGCGCGATTCCTTCAGCGGTCTCGTAATCAATCTCCTGATTCACCGTTGCAACCTTCCCCTGCATGAACAATTTCTTTACAATCACCGACGGTACGATTCTCATCTTATCCGCAAGCTCCTTGATCGTCAGAACCTCCGGGATGATGATAGACTTGATTTCTTCCACAATCTTCTGTTCTCTCTGCTGCGGTTTCTGGAACTGCTGCTTCGGCTCGTTCTTTTTCTTTCCCTTTACTGCTCTCTCTTCTTCATCCCCGCGGCGATAATCCTTCTTCTTATGATCATCCTTACCTTTCCCTTTACTGCGCTGCGGCTTCTGTGTCTCCACTGCAGGCGCCGGAATACTGTTGTTGCTTCCTCTTCTGTCATTACGCCGATCCGGCCGTTCGCCCGGTCTGCGTCCCTGTCCGCGGTCGCGGTCACGATCATTCTGAGCGCGGTCGCGGTTTCCCTGGGGCCTCTCTCTGTCTCGGTCACGGTCTCCCTGGAAGCGGTCCCGATCCCTTCCTCTGTCGCCAAAAGTACGTTCCCGATTCCGGTCACGGTCTCCCTGGGATCTGTCCGGACGTGTTCCCTGAGTACGGTCGCCCCTTGACGGTCTTGCCCCAGCGCCTCTGAAATCCTTAGAATCCCGCTGTCTTTCACCGCCTCTTTCCTGACGTTCCCCACGATCTTTCATCCTCTGGGGCTGTTTTTTCTCTATAGTTCCTGTTTTCTCAGGCTTTCTCTCTGCCGGACGCTCCGCGTTTTGTACGTTCTGTTTTTTCTCGGAAGTCGCCGCAATCTCCGGTGTCTTTTCAGATATTGCTTGTTTGGATACTTCTGTTTCCGGACGTTTTACAATTTCCTCCGGTCTGGCAGTTGATGCCGCGGCCGAGCGCTTTACTATCTTAGAAGCGTCTGTCGGTTTGGCGGCCGCTGCAGGACGCGCCGCTTTCGCCGGACGGCCGTTATTTACCTGCATCGGCTTTCCCTGCGGCGATGCAGGACGGCCGCCGCCATTCGCCGGCTGCCCTGCGTTCGTTCTTCCGCCTGGTCTTCTGGCCTGTTTGCCTCCGTTCTGCGTATTCTGCGGCCGGAATACATGCACGATATTCTTCTTCTTCGGGGCCTCTGCCTCCGGCTTCGCCGCATCCTTTCCAGCAGCCTTGGCCTTCACGAAACCTTTCCTCACCACATCGGCGTCCGCCTCTTCAAGCGCGCTCATATGAGTCTTCACTTCTATATTCTTTCCGCTCAGGAATTCAAGGACTTCCTTACTCGGAACATTCAATTCCTTCGCTAATTCATATACTTTGATTTTTGACATCTTAACTACCTCCTCTATGCAATTGTATGATCTTCTGTATCCATATTCTTTCTGATTCCTTTTGCAAACCCCTCATCCAATATCGCAAGAGACGCCCGGAATTGCTTTCCCATTGCATGCCCCAAGGTATCTTTATCCTTATAAAAACAAATCGGCACGTGATAGTAATCACACATATTCTTAAATTTCTTCTTCGTATTATCAGATGCGTCGTCCGCTACAATAACCAGGGAAGCCCTTCCGGACTTTACTTCCTTCTCCGTGCAAAATTCTCCGCTGACCGTTCTTCCTGCCTTTGTAGCCAGACCAATGAGTGACAACGCTTTACTCTGTCCCAATCAACCCCATCTCCTTTTCTAACGCTTCGTATACCTCTGCCGGAATAGACTGTTTGAAAGAACGTTCCAGCCCTTTATTCTTAACCGCCTTTTGAAAACATTCCTTCGAAGGACAGATGTACGCTCCCCTTCCGTTCTTCTTCCCGGTAGCGTCCAGAAGAAATTCTCCTTCTTTCGTCCGTATGACACGAATCATCTCTTTCTTATTCTTCATCTCCTGACAGCCTACGCACCGCCGCACAGGAATCTTTTTATTTCCACCCACACACTCACCTATTCCTCATCATCTATTTCTTCGAATACGATCTCTTCTTCATAATTTACATCATACTCATCATCCGGATATGTCTCCTCACGCCCTTCTTCGTAATTCTCCTCATAATTCTCTTCGTATTCCTCATAAGACGCGTCGTATTCTTCTTCATATACGCCTTCGCTTAATTCCAGATAATTCTCCGGAAGATCTCCGGACTCTATCGCCTGCGTTTCGCTCTTAATGTCAATCTTATATCCTGTAAGTCTTGCCGCCAGCCTTGCATTCTGTCCTTCCTTACCAATTGCAAGAGATAATTGATAATCCGGAACAATTACGCCCGCCGTCTTATCGTCCGGATCTGCCATGACCGAGATAACCTTCGCGGGGCTTAACGCATTCTCGATCAGAATCGCAGGATTATCGCTCCAATTGATAATATCAATCTTCTCGCCGCGCAGTTCATTTACGATCGCATTTACTCTCGACCCGTTCAGCCCGACGCAGGCGCCCACCGGATCGACATCCGGGTCATTCGACCACACCGCGATCTTCGTTCTGCTTCCCGCCTCCCGGGCTATACTCTTGATCTCAACGATTCCGTCCTTTACCTCCGTCACTTCCGCTTCAAACAATCTCTTTACCAGTTCCGGATGGGTACGGGATACCAGAATCTTCGGTCCTTTCGTCGTGTTTTTTACCTCTACGATGTACAGCTTAACCCTCTCTGTCGGCTTAAAAACTTCTCCCTTAACCTGTTCGTTCTCCGTCAGCATCGCGTCGGCTTTCCCCAGATTGATGCTGACATTCCTGCCTATATAACGCTGGACGATTCCTGTAACGATATCTTTCTCTTTCTCAAAATACTGATCATATACTACCTTACGTTCTTCCTCCCGGATCTTCTGCAAAATAAGATTCTTGGCGTTCTGAGTAGCTATACGCCCGAAGGATTTTGATTCAATCGGTATCTGCACGATATCCCCCAGTTCATATCTGCTGTCGATTCCTTTCGCATCTTCGTAACTAATCTCTTCCAGCTTATCCTCCACCTCTTCTACCACAACCTTCTCTGCGTAAAGTTGGTATTCGCACGTCGTTCTGTTCATATCTACTTTAATATTGTCTGCTTTTCCAAAATGATTCTTACAGGCGTTCAGCAGAGAATTTTCGATTGCATCCAGCAGAGTCTCTTTGCTGATCTCTTTCTCTTCCTCCAATATATTCAACGCCTCTAACAATTCTGTGTTCATTGTATTCTCCTCCTAACTCTGATACTTAATCTATCTCCACGAAAACTCTTACAGGTTTCTTAAAAATCAAACGCCAGACGAATCAGTGCAATATCACTTTTGTCAAATATCTTTTCAGTCCCATCTCC
>Ga0224748_10079_pt1 | contig 21490 bp, 21 predicted proteins | sample LIM_F_Water_Neg_FD_182074 | JGI IMG/M metagenome (GOLD analysis project Ga0224748, IMG submission 182074) | Enriched cells from gastrointestinal tract of the lab mouse from Pacific Northwest National Laboratory (PNNL), Richland, Washington... | ecosystem: Host-associated > Mammals > Digestive...
TTTATCATGTTCATCCTACTTGTCTTGCCGCTGCCCCCATCACCTTGTATAGAGATCGTCATTGGTGTATCGCTGTTGAGAATAAAGGCGCTCAGGCCGTCAACATACCGCCTTGTGCCAAATGTGTCCTCCGTCAGCCGCTCAATGGCCTGTCTGTATTTCTGAACATGATAACTCCGCTTCCGGCATTTGTTTTACTTAACTATAGCACACTATCAAATAGTAAGCAAAATATATCCCAATCCCAACCTGGTGTATAAGGAAAAATTTTTCCGCCTCATCTTGTAAAGTATAGGTTTCGAAAATGTAGAAAAGTTTGAAAACTCCCTTATCTTTTCTGAAAAACCGACGATATACTGTGTGTAAGCAGGGATGCAATGCTGGATAAGTATTGTCCGGAAAATTATACTTAACCGAAAAACTGCGAAAAGAGGGCATCAGTCCATGCAGATACAGGATGTATTGTTTGATGGGGAGTCCTCCCTGCAGCCGGATGAAATGAAGGCCCGGTTAAGTGATTTAGCACAGGAGATCGTTTCGCTTATTGTGGGAAGCGGCACCGAGCACAGCTACGAATTGCTGAACGGGTTTGTAGGCGATTTGTTTATGTCCGCCACCAAACAGTCCATCAAAGAGAACAGGCGAGCAGGCCGAGGGTATCGCAAAAGCCAAAGCTGAAGGCGTAGACTTTGGCCGCAAACGGAACCCTTTGCCGGAGAATTTTGAAGAAGCCCGGCTGCTGTGGCACAGCCACAAACTGAAGATGAAGGATGCCGCTGAGCGCTGCAGGATGGTCCCGCCTACATTATTATGGCGCAGTTCAGCGGGCGGAAAGTGCCAATAACGAGTAAAACTATAACAGCGGGAGGGAACCCGGTATGCTGACTTTGAGGATCAAAGCAGGTGAATGCATTACCATCGGCGACAACATTTCTGTCCACGTATACCGCTGGCGGGGCGACTCTGTAGAACTGGCAGTGAACGCGCCCAAGGAAATCGCGGTGCGGCGGAAGCGGGTGGAGGAAGCGCCGGAAATTTTATTGCGCGAAAAATAATTTTGGTTTCTGCCAGTCCTAGGCTGGTTGAAATATACAGCGCTGGATAAGCAAACTTGGCCAGTTTGCCTAAATGGCGCGCAAACCCGGCGAAGGACGCCGGAAGGTAAAAAACGCTAAAATAATTTTGAAGGAGAAAAATTATGCGTATTCAACACAACATCCTGGCGATGAACGCTTATCGCAACTACAACACCAACACCTCTGCCCTGGCAAAGAACCTGGAGAAGCTGTCCTCTGGCTACAAGATCAACCGCGCTGGCGACGACGCTGCTGGCCTGGCCATCTCTGAAAAGATGCGCGCCCAGATCACCGGCCTGAACGCTGCCCAGAAGAACGTTAAGGACGGCATTTCTCTGGTGAAGACCGCTGAAGGCGCCATGCAGGAGATCCAGGACATGCTCAACCGCATGGACTATCTGGCCACCCAGTCTGCCAACGGCACCTATGACAATGAAGTTGACCGCCTGAACCTCCAGAAGGAAGTGGATCAGCTGAAGTCTGAAATCAACCGTATCGCCGACTCCGCCAACTTCAACGGCATCAAGCTGCTGGACGGCACCCAGGGCGCCTCCACTACCACTGCGGGCACTGCTGTTACGCTGACGGCGGATACAGACGCTGTGGACGGCAACGGCGAAGGCCAAAAGGGCATTTACAGCATTGATATTTCCAAGTGGTCTGGCAGCGCGGGTTCTGCTGCGGCTAGCTTCTCTATTAAGATCGGCAGCGTAACTATTGCAAAGGCCAGCGTTTCTGCTGGTGCTGTAGCGAATGGGGCGAAGTTCACAGTTGCTGCCGCGACTGTCTCTATCGGTGGTGTGAAGTTCAATGTCACAAAGGGCGACGGCAAGATCACTTTGACCATGAAGAGTGTGCCCACCACCAAGTTTGACACGAGCATGGCTGTTACAGTTAACAAAACAGGAGCAAAGGCCACAGAAAACAACGCGGTTTCCGGCGCTGTCAAAGTGGAACAGGCCGCTATTGCCAAGGAAGACTCGAAGTTTGCTTCTGCAACCTTCAGCCTGACAACTGATATGGTAAAGGACGGCAACCAGATTAAGATCGGTAATGACGTCTACACCTTTGCCGTAGGCAAAGACAGCAAGTACAAGGGCGGCAATGTGATCGACCTGACACATATGAAAGACGGCGACGCTGATTTGATTAAAGAAGCCGGCCGTGCCCTGTCCAAGGCTGCCGCAAACAACAGCTGGTTCAAGGTGACCACACAGAACGATGGTGCCACCATTCATCTGACCGAAAAGTTCGGCGCTGACGGCACAACCCGGCCTTACAAGAACAACATGGTTGGCACTTCCGCCGCTCAGGACGCTGACTGGAACGGCAACGGTACAGATGCCACCAAGTTTGTCACCTGGGGCAAGAACGGCGAGCTGGGCAGCAGCGGCGGCCTGACCCTGCAGATTGGCGACACCTCCGACAGCTACAACCAGTTGAACGTTATCATCGGCGACATGCACACCAGCGCTCTGGGCATTGACAGTGTTGATATCAGCAAGCCTGAGAGCGCTTCCGCCGCTATCCAGACCATTAAAGACGCTATCAACTATGTTTCCGGCGTCCGCGGCGACCTGGGCGCAACCCAGAACCGTTTGGAGCACACCGCTAACAACCTGAGCGTCATGGCTGAGAACATCCAGGACGCCGAGTCCACCATCCGCGACACAGACGTTGCCGAAGAGATGATGGCTTACACCAAGAACAACATCCTCATCCAGTCCGCACAGGCTATGCTGGCTCAGGCCAATGCGGTTCCCCAGGGTGTGCTGCAGCTCTTAGGCTGATTCCGTTAGCTGAAAAGCAGGAAAATGTTGTTCTACAAGTAAATCCCACGCACAAGGAGAGGGGGCAGGCATGTGCCTGTCCCCTTTTTGTCGGGGATCCTGAAAGGGTATCGAAGGATGAAAGCGATTGAGATAGCGCAGAGATTGGCGCAGTTAAATGAAACGGAAAGCGCCTTGCAGGCATACAAGCTGGCCCTTGCGGAGGAAGCGGATCCCACGGTGAAAATGGAAGCGGCTGTATATATTTTGCAGTTCGGCAAAGACGACGACTATAAGATTTCCTATACGATGTTCCATGATTTATATAACCAGGGGATTTTTAAAGAGAACATTCTGGAAATCATGGATGAGGCATTTTATGCGCCCAATGTGAAGCTGATGAAGGCGCACTATAAGAAGAATTGCGCGCTTTTGGAAAAGTACCCCTACATATTCCGGAAAAATTTTTTGAAGTTTGAAGACTTGCCCATCAAGTTTTATCCCTTTGACGATACAAGCTATACGCCCTATTACCCTGCAGAGGAGCGGTTCGGGGCATATATTGACTTTAAAGATACAGTTATCAAGCACTATTTTTTCAAGGATCTGGAAAAACCTATTCTGGCCACAGATGTTACTTCCCAGTATGAGTTGGAATACCTGCGGGACAATGTGCGCCGCAGCGAGGACGTGGCAAAGGAAAACCACATTTACCTGCACTACACAAGCTGGGCAGAGTTCTGCTCTTACCTGCCCTGTCTGAACATGAAGCCTTTGCTGGAAGAGCAGAAGATTGTGTTCCTGTTTGAGGAGGAAATCAGCCAGTATCCAATTGATTTTAAAGAGCGGTTTAATATTGACTACAGCAAGTTTACGCTGCAGCCTATCCGCATACGGGAAGTCAAAAAAATGATCTGGCACACCCAGTTGTCCTCCCATAACGGCGGCGACTTTTTCAACGAGATTTTTGACTCCCACCCCAATTTGCTGGCAATGCCTTCCGTTATGATGGATAATACGCATAATAATATCGCGGAAATTATGGAAGCGCTGCGGATAGCAGGCAGTTTGGCAGAAGCGCAGCGTTCCCTGCCATCCATGGAGCCGGAACTAGTGCAGCAATTATACACAAACCGGGGGCGGAATGAAAAAGATGTGCTTGTGGCACTTTTTCTGCACCAAAAAAGCTACTATGTCCATTCCCTGGACACAGGCTCGCGGATTGCGCCTGCCCTCTTTTTCCAGCCCCACTTTTACAATATCCACTATCGGCTGAATGTGTACGAGGGCAGGAATCAGACAACCCTATCCTCTGCTGTATATGATGAAGTGCAGAAATCGCCCATATTCCGGAATTTCAAGTATATTAAGACTTTTACGCCTATGCGTAGGTTTACCACCAGCCATGGCTCTACCGTGAAATTCATGAATATCATGGCAAAGTTTGCAAATGAAAATAACACAAAGGGGGATGGTGCCGTTACAGTGGTGACAGACGCGGTGATGGAACGCGTCTTAAACCGCAGTTTTATGATGGATCCTGATGACAGGCTCTACCATGACGGTGTGGTGGTGCGCCTGGAGGACGGCAAGATAAACCCCAGGGCAACGTTTGCCGCTTTGGCGCACTTCCTGGATTTGCCATACACAGAGAGCATGACGTACTGCTCATCAGAGGGAAAAAGGGATCCGAACTTAGGCGGCGACTATGCCACTGGGTTCAGCCTGGCCAGCGTATACAGAAACGTTGACGAATACATGAATGGAAACGAAGGGAAGTTCATCGAATACTTCCTACGGGATGCTTACGAGTATTACGGATATGATTTCCTTTACTATGATGGCAAGCCGGTTGATCATGGGGCGGTTTCCTCATGGATTAGCGGATTTGACAAAATGAACCAATATATTGCGGAGACTTGGAAGATTATTTTCCAGCAGGCGAAAGTTTCTGCCAATGGAATGCCGGTTGAGGCAGATATTGAGGAAAAGGTTCAGGCCGAAATGCTGGGGAACTACATGAAAGACGTAGAAAAACATCGGATTGAAAACGCGGAAGTGCTGCTTAGAGGGCTGAATTTCATCAACGAAAACGGCCAGCCTTTGCGGATGATGCCGAAGCTGGAACCAGACCCAGCGCTACTGGAGCAGCCGCTGTACCACTGAGGAGGTAAACACACATGGGAAAAGGAACGGTTTACTTCTTTACGGGCCTGGCGGGGGCAGGGAAAACCACCATTGGCGGCATGTTCTATGAGAGGCTGCAACAGATAAAACCTGACGCAGTCTTAATTGATGGGGACAGGAACCGGGATAATGCCAAAGCACGAACGCCGCAGGATTATTCGACAGAATCACGGCGAGCAGGAGCAAAGGGCATATTACAACGGTGCAAGGCGTATGCAGATCGGGGCGTGGACGCTGTTTATTGCGGCATCGGCATGTATGCGGATGTGCGGGCCTGGTGCCGGGAAAACATCGAAAACTACAGGGAAATCTACATAAAAGTATCCATGGAGACATTGTATAGGCGCAACCAAAAAGGCCTTTACTCTCCTGGCGTGAAACAGGTTGTAGGGGTAGATTTGCCCTGGGATGAGCCGGACAGCTCCGACGTGGTCATTGAAAACGACCGGGAGGAAGCCCCGGAGGTTATTGTGGACATGCTTTTCAGGGAATTCGGTTTGGAGGACAGAGTATGAACATTGCGTTGATTATTGCGGGCGGCAAGGGCCAGCGGATGCAGCAGGAAATCCCCAAACAGTTTTTGAATGTAAACGACAAGCCAGTGATGATTTATACATTGGAGGCCTTCCAGTCCCACCCGGATATTGACAGGATTGGCGTGGTTTGTGTAGATGGCTGGCATGATATTCTGCGTGCCTATGCCCGGCAGTACAGAATCGACAAGCTGGAATGGGTGGTTTCCGGCGGGGAAAACGGGCAGACATCCATCCGCAATGGGGTGTTCCATGCAGAGCAGTTATATGGGGAGCAGGACATAATTTTAGTGCATGACGCTATCCGGCCGATGGTTTCCCATGAGATCATTTCAGACTGCATTGTGCAGTGTAAAAAGCATGGCTCTGCAGTTTCCATTGTGCCCTGCAATACAGTTGCTTTGCGGCGGACAACGGACCACCTTTCGTCTGAGGTAGTCCCCCGGGACAGGCTGGCGCTGACCCAGACGCCTCAGGCTTTTCCTCTGAAAAAATTGGCGGACGCTCACCGCAAAGCCCTTGAAACAGGCATTACAAACTCTATTGCAAGCTGTACGCTGATGGTAGAATTGGGGGAATCTGTCCACTTTTCCATTGGTGCAGAGACGAACATCAAGCTGACCACACCGGACGATTTGAAGATTTTCAAGGCCCTGCTGGCGCTGAGGGAGTGACCATGGATTTACTGGAAAATCAGGCGTACATAAATTCCTTAAAGGGAATACAAGGTTTGGAGTTCCTTAGAGGAAAAACTGTCCTCATTTCGGGAGCTACTGGCATGCTGGGAAGCTGTCTGGCAGACGCTGTTATGGTGTGGAACCGGCAGCAGGCAGAACCATGCAGGATGGTGGCAGTTGGGCGCAATTTAGAAAAGACGCGGGAAAGGTTTGAGCCATTCTGGAATAATAAGAACTTTATATTTATTCAACAAGATGTATGCAAGCCATTTGAAAATTTTTCGGCACAGGTTGATTTTATCATCCATGCCGCAAGCCCGGCTGACCCGGTGAACATGGCAAAATACCCGGCGGACACGCTGCTGGCCAATGTGCTGGGTACAAAAAACCTGCTGGAATACGGTCTGGCACAGGGCATGGAACGTTTCCTCTTTGTTTCTTCCGGGGAAGCTTACGGCCAGCCGGATGAAAATCAGGACGATTTCGTAGAGGGTTATTGCGGGCCGCTGGATTTAACCAGCCCCCGTTCCTGCTATCCGGAGGGCAAACGCGCCGCCGAGGTTTTGTGCCAGAGTTACCGGAGCCAGTTTGGCGCGGACGTGGTGATTGTACGGCCCTGTCATCTTTTTGGGCCGACCATGTCGCGGAGTGATAGCCGGGCGGTGGCGGAGTTCCTCTGGGCCGCGGCGGAGGGACGGGATATTGTGCTGAAAAGCGATGGACTGAAGGAACGCTCCCACTGCTATGTGGCGGACGCGGTGCAGGGCTTGCTGGCTGCGCTGGAAAAGGGCGAATCCGGGCAGGCGTATAACATTGCGGACAGACGGTATCAGATGACAATCCGGGCGTTTGCAGAGCAGGCAGCAGAGGCTGGCGGCTGCAGGGTGGTTTTTGATTTGCCAAGCGATATGGAAAGCAGAGGCTATTCCAGGGTTTCCAGACAAGTGTTGGATGCGGGGAAGTTGGAAGGGTTGGGGTGGAAGCCGGGTTATTCCATAGAAAATGGGGTAGCGGAGGCTATACGGATTCTGAGGGAGTGCAGCCAATGAAAAAAATCAACGTAACCCGCTCCTCCATGCCGCCTTATGAAGAATATTGCGCAGAAATTAAAGATTTGTGGGACAGCCGGTGGCTGACCAACATGGGCCAGAAGCATGAAGAGTTACGAATAAAATTGCAGGAGTATTTGGGGACAGGGCACCTGGAACTGCTTACAAATGGGCATATGTCTATTGAAGTTTCTTTGCAGACTTTGGGGCTTTCTGGGGAGGTTATCACTACGCCTTTTACCTTTGCCTCCACCACCCAGGCCATCGTGCGAAACAGCTTGACACCTGTGTTTTGCGACATTGACCCGGTAACATTCTGCATGGATCCGGAGAAAATAGAGCCGCTTATCACGGAGAAAACCAGCGCCATTCTGCCCGTGCATGTGTACGGGAATGTGTGCGATGTAGAGGCTATTGAAGCCATCGCGAAAAAGTATAATCTTGCAGTTGTATACGACGCAGCCCACACTTTTGGCGTGAAATATGAGGACAAGAGTACTGCAAATTTTGGTGACGTAAGTTGTTTCAGTTTTCATGCCACAAAAGTTTTTCACTCCATTGAGGGCGGATGCGCATGCTTCCAAAACGGAGAGTTTGGGGCGCGTCTGGCTAAGCTGAAAAACTTTGGTTTGGCTGGTCAGGAAAGTGTGGAGGAAATCGGCACAAACGCAAAAATGGATGAGTTTAGGGCCGCTATGGGACTGTGCAACCTGCGGTATGTGGATGGGGAAATCGCGAAAAGAAAACGTGTTGTGGAGCGCTACCGGGAGCGCTTGGAAAATATTCCGGGCTTGCAATTAAATCCCGTACAGAAAAATGTGCGGCAGAATTTTGCCTACTTCCCAGTGGTTTTCCATGAGGAAATCTTTGGAGCAAACCGGAATTGTGTGATGGACAAACTTGCAGAAAATTGTATACACGCCCGAAAATATTTCTATCCGCTGACAAGCGAATTCAGCTGTTATAAAGGAAAATTTGAGGTACAGGAAACGCCTCTTGCAAAAGAAATCAGTCGAAAAGTTTTGACGCTGCCGCTGTACGCGGACTTGGATTTGGCGGATGTGGACAGGGTTTGCGATATCATTTTGAATTGCAAAAAGTGAGGTGGAAATCGTGAAGGGAATCATTTTGGCTGGAGGCTCGGGTACGCGGCTATACCCGCTGACGAAAATCATATCCAAACAGCTTTTGCCCGTGTATGACAAGCCAATGATTTTCTATCCCCTGTCCACCTTGATGCTGGCGGGGATACGGGATATTTTGCTGATTTCCACGCCCCAGGATCTTCCCAAATTCCAGGAATTGCTGGGGGACGGCGGGCAGTTTGGCATCCATTTAAGCTATGCGGAGCAGCCAAAACCGGAAGGGATCGCCCAGGCGTTTCTCATTGGGGAAAGCTTCCTGAACGGCGAACCATGTGCCATGATTCTGGGGGACAACATCTTTTATGGCGGGTGGTTCAGCAAGAATCTGGACGAGGCTGTAAAGAATGCTTATGACGGTTTTGCAACCATTTTTGGATACTATGTCCGGGATCCCCGGCGGTTTGGGATTGTGGAATTTGATTCCCATCACAACGTAGTTTCCGTAGAGGAAAAGCCGGAAAATCCGAAATCCAATTACTGCATAACCGGGTTATATTTTTACAGCAGCGGGGTTTCAGAGCTGGCAAAAAAGCTGGACCCGTCGGCCCGGGGGGAGCTGGAAATCACGGACTTAAACAGGCTGTATTTGCAGGAAAACAGGCTGAAGGCCCAGGTGCTGGGCAGGGGGTTTGCCTGGATGGATACAGGCACAGTGGACAGTTTGATGGAAGCCGCCATCTTTGTGGAGACAGTGCAGAACCGGCAGGGGGTTGTGATTTCCGCGCCGGAAGAAATTGCCTATTACGCTGGATGGATAAATCATAACCAACTAGTTGATGCAGCAAATTTATATGGAAAATCACTTTATGGTCAGCATCTCTTTCGGGTAGCACAAGGATTCTTTATAAATTAGGAACTGACAAAGAATGAGGAGGCAAGCATAGTGGATACTGTAATAAACAACTTTAACTCAGAGCAAAAAATACTGAAATATACAGATAAAATTGATTACTATCTTAATGGACATAAAACTCTTATTGTTACGGAATTGGATTTGACTAATAGGTGTAACAATAATTGTTCTGGTTGTTGTGGCGTAAAGGAAAATGGTGCAGAATTGTCACAAGAGCAGATTAATTTAGTAATCCAAAGCTTGTCTGCAATGGACTGTAAAGGAGTAATTTTATCTGGTGGCGGTGAACCTTTGATTAGCCCACACTTTATATATGCTCTGATAGAATTAAGGCGACACGGTTTAAAGGTTGGAATAAATTCGAATGGATTGGCCTTAACAGAAGAATTAGCTCAGCTTATTGCAGATAATTGTGAGTATTTTAGAATTAGTCTGGATGCAGCTAGTGCTGAGATGTACCAGAAAACACATGGTATGCCAAGCAGTGCTTTTGAACAGACGAAGAAAAATATAGAAATGTTTTCAAGAATTAAAAGGGCGTGCCATAGCAAAGTGAGTTTCGGTGTGGGGTTTTTAACGAGCGAAGATACTGCAGAAGAGATGAGCGACTTTGTGGATTTGGTCAAGAGATGCGGAGCGGATTTTGCACAGTTTAGACCATTTACAGGAAATTTATTTGATATCACAGAGAAGTATCTACAAATCAAGGAGAAATATGAAACGCCTGATTTTGGAGTGAGAGCATCTTTGCAAAAATATAAGGAAATGCAAAGTGGAGGAACAAGGAGTTATAGTCGATGCCACGGTATGTTTTTTTCTACGGTTGTAACAGCCGACGCAAAAGTCTTTGCCTGTCTACACCATCGGCAAGAAAAGGACTACTATTTAGGCGAGATTAATGAGCAAATATCCCTGGAAGACATTTTTCGGAGTGCACGCATGAGGCAAGTTTATGAGAATATAGATTGTTCTCTGTGTCCGAACATGTGCAGAAATGACGCATTTAATAGAACATTAGAAAGGCTCTTTGAAGATGTTGTACATTCTGAATTTTTATGATATAAAAAAGAGATATTGAGAATGAATGTAGTCGGCATCAAAGGATACGGCAGGCGTATGCCATAAACCTGAAGAAAATACATAATGAATCGGGCTGGCTGCCGGAGACAAAGTTTGAGGACGGCATGAAGCGGACAGTTCGGTGGTATGCGGAGAACCGGGAGTGGTGGGAGGACATCGTTTCCGGGGAGTATCAAGAATATCATAAGAAGATGTACGGAGAGGTAAGATGACGTTAGGAATATATGGATCAGGTGGCGTAGGCCGTGAGGCTGAAGAGTTAGCGCAGATTTTGAAAAAGTGGAATGAAATTGTTTTTATTGACGATATAGCAGTCCCTGGAATATTTCATAATGTCAAGCGAATGCCTTTTGTGCACTTTCAAAAGCGATATTCTTCTGAAAGTGCAGAGATAATCATTGCTATTGGGGAGCCAAGTGATAGGAAAAAACTGTTTCTGCGAGTCCAAAAAGCAGGTTATTCTCTGGTAAACTTGGTTCACCCAGGTTCCCATGTGAGTTCATCTGCTCAACTTGGGACAGGCGTAATGATACAGAAAAGCGCTTTCATTGGGTGTGATGTGACAGTTGGAGATAATGTTCACATAGAGCCAGGCGTGTTTATAGGTCATGACTCTGTTGTAGGCTCCCATTGTGTCTTTGCCAGTAAAGCTGCCCTCGGTGGAAAAGTTTCTATGGGACAATCGGTCTTTATTGGGTTGGGGGCTTCTGTCAGGGATAGGATAACCATTGGAAAAAGGGTTATCATAGGTATGGGGGCAGTTGTTATAGAGGGAGTTCCCGATGATAGTATTGCCATGGGGCAGCCGGCAAAAAATTTCAAGCAAGACGGGATTCGCAAAGTATTTAAATGAAGAAAAGGATTTATCATAATGGAAAAGGCTGATTTGCAGGTAACTATTGTTCTTCTGAGTTATTGCCATAAAAACTATATCAGACAAGCCCTGGAGAGTATTTTTAATCAACAAACTTGCTTGTGCTATGAAGTTTTAGTGGGGGATGATGCGTCAAAAGATGGAACTGCTGATATTATCCGGGAATATGCAGAATTGTATCCAAACATTAAGCCGACATTTCGAAAAGAGAATGTGGGGGCAAGTTACAACTTATTTGATTTGATTTGTCAGGCGAAAGGTAAGTACATCGCTTTATTGGAAGGTGATGATTTCTGGGTAGATAACCATAAACTGCAAAAGCAGTTTGATTTTTTGGAGAACCAGCCGGAGTATATGGGTTGTTGCGGTAAATGTCTGATTGTAGACGAAAACAGCAAGCCGGATTATGAACGGAGTTGCCATATCGCTTGGAATAAAAAAGTATTTGAGTTAGATGATTTTGCAGAAAGCTGGCAGTTGCCGGGTCAATTGGGAACGATGATGTTTCGGAATATTTTCCTTGGCGTAAATCCAGAGACATATAATATTTTATATAAGGCGCATCCCATGGTATGCGATAAGACCATTTTACTGTTTATACTCTTTCATGGATCATTCTATTGTAGTAATGAAGTACTCTCTGCCTACCGATTTGTGGACAAAAAAGGGAGAAACAACTGGTTTTCTATCCACCATGCAAACCCTTATCGCCACTATGATATGTTCATGTACCCATGCAAACTGGAAAGCTGGGCTAGAGAAAAAATAAAATTACCACGCAATAAACACTTTGGGAAGCGCAGTCCATACCGGTTTGCCCGGTTTGTAGAGGAATGTGTAAAAAGACCGGGGCGCAAGAGGTTCCGGTGTTTATTTAAGATGATAGCCCACAGCCATCAGCCTATGAAATACATCTGGTATGTGTTGAAAACGCTGATAGAAATGGAGTGACAGCATGAAGAAATCGCATATGGCGGTACTGTTTCTGGGCACAGTTTTAAGTGCTACCGCAGGTGGAGCATTTGTAAAAAAGCTGTGGCTGAAGAAATACCACAAGCAAAAGGTGGATCTGGCAACGGCCAGCCACGAGCGGGATCTCCTACATATTTTACTAAAGCTAAGACAGAATGAGGTGCGGTTCAGCGAATACTTCACGGAACATAATTTGCAGTGTGTAGCTATCCTGGGCATGGGCCGGGAGGGGCGGTATCTGCTAGATGAGTTGGCAAAAGAAAATGAGGTCACTACGGCCTATGGCGTGGAGGCCGACTACCTGGGTTCTGTGCATGAAAGGCTGACAGTCTACCGCCTGGGCGAAGATGAATTACCAGCGGCAGATTGCTTGGTGGTATGCGATCTAGTCCGAACAGAAGAAAAAACCGCAATGGCGGGAAAAGAATTCTTCGGAAAGATTGTTATGTTGGAAGAGGTTTTAGAATGGCTAATGGACAGGCATGGCGTTAAGCAGTGGGTGGGACAATCAACATCATCCCGCCCTGCAAGATAAATCAGAAGTCAAGAACGAAGGGCAGAGTGCGGGATTTTTCTGCCAGGAAAACACAATCTTCACTGGAATATTGAATGGAGTATTTCTAAGAAAAGATGGTGAAGTATGGCGGCAAAAAACTATTGATTCGGCAAATTAGGGCTTGTTTGAAAATAGAGGAAGTACCGGAATTTTTGTTCCAAAGGGAGCGGTTTCAAGGCGGAAACCGCAAGAAATACTGTCGTATTTCGAGGATTTTCAACACAGAAACCGCCCGTTTGGGGCAAAAAGACGGCGTTTACAATTTTTCAAACAAGCCCTAACTGTTTTCAAATAAGCCCTGGTGATTTTGTATGAATACAATCTGACATATCGGGGCAGAGCATCCTATAGTAAACACACTTAAAAATCGGTATTTAACGATTTTTAAGCTGGGCGGTGCAGCTATTGCTGCTTTTCTGCCTATTTCAAAAGAACCTTCAGACTCTTTTGAAGTGTGCTTTCAGTAAATGGCTCCTTTGTGTTCCCTATACAATTGCGCATAAATGTGTTAAAAAAATAAAAAACAATAAAAAGGGAGCGGGTATTTTGAACATATTACACTTAGTGCCTTCTGCAAAATTCAGTGGAGTACATTCATTTGTGCTCAATTATTATCAACATATAGATAGAAAGAAATTCCATTTTGATTTGTTGACACGAGGCAATGAGCTTGGAATACCTTCTCAGTTTTCTGCGAGAGACTTTGGTATACAGCATCTACCGGAAAAATCAAACCCTGACAAAGATAAAGTAGTTAAAGAGATCTTAGCAAGTGGGTATGATGCATTTCATATTCACACAAGTTTTTGGCAAGGCTTTTGGTTAGAAAAAAAAGCTAAGGAAGTTGGTATACCTAAGATAATAGTGCATTCCCATAGTACGTCTATAGCCGGGATAGAAGAAGAGACCCGGCGAGAAGAATTGCGAAAGCGGCATTTTATCCTGAGAGAAAAACTGTCTCCAGAAGTTGCTACAGATTTTTTAGCGTGCTCGAAAGAAGCAAGTGAGTGGCTGTTTGGCACAAGGATTCCGAAAAAACAAATACATCTGATTAAAAATGCGATTGACGTTGAATTATATGGATATAATTCGGATACAAGAATAAAACTGCGTTCTCAACTAGGTATTTCTGACTCTTTTGTATTAGGCACTACAGGAGGCTTTTGGAATTCTAAAAACCCTTATTTTCTGTTAGAAGTATTTAGAGAGTTTCATCATAAACATTTGGATGCTAAGCTTTTGTATATTGGCGAAGGCCCCAAAAAGCAAGAAATAGAAAATCATATAAAAGAATTAAATTTAGAAGACAGCATTTTAGTTTTGGGTTTTCAAGAAAATATTCAGGATTTTTTGCAGGCCATGGATTGTTATCTATTGCCTTCATTATTTGAAGGCATGCCCATCTCGCTTATAGAAGCAGCTTCCGCAGGTCTTCCATGTTTAGCATCGGACCGTATTACGCAGGAAGTCGAAACAGTGGAGAATATTACTCGATTACCCCTTGATATCCCAACTTGGATACAAGCCTTAGATCGTATGATAGACAAACCTATATCTAGGCCAAAGGGGGTTGAGGTAGTGCGGGCAGCCGGATATGACATTAAAAAACAGGTAAAAGTGCTGGAAGATCTTTATTTGGGAAAATTATAAAAGCAGGCTGGCAGAATAAGCTTGTAATTTTAACGACATTGGCGTGCGTGAAGGAAGGACAATAGAAATGAAAAGATGTGTTATTTGGGGAACAGGGCAGGTAGGCAAAGCGATCATTGCGGATTTATGTAATATGCCATACGAAGTTGTCGCATATTGCAGCAGTAATTTCGAAAAGTATGCTGACAAGACGGTTAATGGGAAAAGGGTTGTTTCTCCTGCTGAGTTAAAAGAAATGTGCGAAAAGCAACGTGTTGACAGCATTTTAATTGGGGTTATACATAAATGCCATTTGAAAGAAATACAAGATAGGATATCCTGGGACTTTCCAACCGGAATCGAAGTTATCACTTGGCAGGATGAAGGTTTTCAGGAAGATCTGCTTGATAAAACAAGAAAGAATTTTAAAGGCAGAGAACATATTTGGAATGTTGATTTTGAAAAAGAATCAGAGATATGGGTAAATCATTTCTCAGAGGAAATTGATTACTGGCTATTATCGGCGGCAAATGTAAGTTTTCACGTGACTTGCAAAACCCAGGACGGGCCTACTTTTCGATATGCAAGAATACGAGAAAACCCGGGAACCCGCCTAAATACTAGGTTTTTTCGCGGAAAACCGCTTGAATGAAAGCGAAAATTTTGCAATCTCGCAAAATGGGATTGCAAAATTTTTTTGCTCGTTTTCGGCCCCAAAGTGGCCTGTGCGGCGCAAGGCTGCCAACCGCTCAGATTTGCCTTTTAGGAGCGTTTAAGGACACACAAGAAACCTTTTAAGAAACCGCACAAATCCAGCATTGGCGCGGTTTAAGCGGCTTTTAAGAAAATAACAACAGCCCTTTAAGCGAACACGCCCAAACGCCGCTTAAAGGGCTTGTTTTTTGCTTTTAAGCGGAAATAGCGCGGACATTTTGTGTCCGCGCTAGGAAAGTGTGTCCGCGCCTTGAAAACACTAGGTTTTTGGGCTGTTTTGCCAGGGCGTGATTTTTTCAAAATGTCCGCGCTGATTTTTATTATCACTTGAAAAGTTAGGTTCCTTAAAAGGTGCCCCAAAGCCTTACGCTATTCGTAAGAATATGACGAAATTCGTCAGAACCTTACAAAACGCTTACAAGAGAAAAAGCCTGTGATATAGTATCAACATCAAGTTACAAGTGTATCTATTTAGCCAAAAAAATATCTCCTTTGGAAAGGGCCTGCACCATCTGCGTCTTTACAACACTCTTTGCATGATTTACCCGGCCAGCGGGGTCGGTATCACGCTGGCAGTTTTCGCAGGTGTCCAAAAAGAATACTGTGATCGCAACCATATCTTGAAGAATAGACAGAGCTGCGTTACGCTGGACTGGATTTTCCATCTTGAGGACATGAGTTAGCTCGGCTACAACATGATAGGCCACTTCCATCTCGGCGTCCTTGCCATTTTTTAACAAGGCGGATAACTCCTGCAGCTTATTAGGTAGTTTCTCCCGTTCAATTTCTAAAGATATAGTGTCCTTGACTATTGGCTCAACTTCCCGGATTTCTGTTTCACCACGCAAATATGAGCCGCTAACTTGGAAAAGTCGTTCCAAAGCAGCCATAGCTTTAGAATTGGGCTGTCTCCAGCCGTTTTCATAGCTCTTTATAGCAGATACACTTAATTCAGCTTTTTGCGCCAGCTGCTCCTGTGTTAACCCCATTGCTTTTCTGAGGGATCTAATTCTACAACCGAGAGAGTTATCCATAATATAAGCACCTCCAATTAAGAAGTATACCATTTTCGGGCACGAATGTAAACTTTTTTCTTGACAGACACGAACGTAACTGTTATAATAGAGAAAACAGTCACAAACGCGACCAAAGGAGGAAGAATATGCTGATACCCAAAATAGAAGAAATCCAGCGCCGCCGTGAAGAGGCGGGCCTGTCCAGATGTCAGCTGTCCCAGGCTGCTGGACTCCCTAAAAATGCACTTTCGCGCATTGAATACAGGCAAACAAGATACACCTACCCCATCCGGGCGAGGGCTATAGCGAAAGCACTACATTGTAAGCTTACGGACATCTTTGACGATGTGCCGGGCAAATAAATAGCAGGAGGTTCGGATTATGAACAAAACGGCTAATGAAATGCAGGTATTCCAAAACAGCGAGTTTGGCGAGTTGGGAGTGCTGGAGATTGACGGCAAACCCTACTTCCCTGCAACAACGTGCGCCAAGATACTGGGGTATAGTAATCCTCGGAAAGCCATTCTTGACCACTGCAAAGAGGATGGGGTAACGAAACGTGACGTCATCGACAGCATGGGGAGAACACAGTACGCAAAGTTTATCACCGAGGGCAACCTTTACCGCCTTATCACACACAGCAAGCTACCCGCAGCCGAACGGTTTGAAAAGTGGGTATTTGATGAAGTCCTCCCATCCATCCGCCAGACCGGGAGCTACAGCCAGCCGGGTGCAGCGCAACCCTTTACCATGGAGCAGATGGCACAGTTTGCGGCTGCGGTAGCCGCCCAGGTGGTGACGCAGATTGTACCCGTCATAATTTCCACTGTGAAAGAGGTGGCACAGCCGGTCGAACCCGCGAGGCCGGTACCGTGGGAGCGGGTTTGGAATAGCAACTCCCACCCTGGGCCGAGAAAGGACATTGTAACCCGCCCTCCTGCCACCAAAGGCACCCTGCGTATTGAAACTTTCCCGCTGGATATTGTGCGTGCGGTAGACAGCATGATGGAGCAGATGATGGAGGAGCAGGCGCTGAATTTCAGTGAGATTGCCCGGTACTGCACGGGCCAGGGCTACACGATTTCCAGCCCGTCCGTGCGGCGGTACTATGACAAACACTTCAACCGACACTAAGCCGAAACTGCCCCATGGGGCAGTCCGCAGGGGATGACCGCCCTGCGCTGACGATGGCAGGTTGTACGTCAGGCAAAGGTTAATAAGGTGGTGATAAAGTGGAAACCAGGCTCACGACCAAGGAAGTAGCCGAGCTGGAAAACAAAAACGAGAGAACAATCCGGCGCTGGGCGAAGGATGAAATAATCAAGGCAGAATGCATTTATAATGAGTTTAACTCCCCAGCCTATATGATTCCAATTAGCGAATTATCTGACGATGCTCAAAAGAAATACTTTCGCCAAGTAAAAGGCGGTTTGCCGATAGTGGCTCCCGGTGCAGCTAAAAAGGCGAAACCCTTTGACCACTACTCAGACGGCGAACGCCAGGAGATTATGTGGTGGGAAAAGACGCTTAAGGAGTGGAAAGCCTACCGAGACCGCTATCCAGGCAGCAAGGCCGAGGCCGACAGTACCTTTATAGCCCTTTGCGCTAAGACTGACCCGGAGAATACCTTCTCGGTAGATACATTATACCGCAAAGAGCGCAACTTCCGCAAGCTGGGTTTGGACGGCCTGCTGGACAAGCGCGGCAAGGGCCGCAAAGGGAAAAGCAAGATCACCGAGGAAATGCGGCAGACGTTTTTAAGCTACTACCTGGACGAGGCCCAGCACCCCATCCAAAAGTGCTATGAGTACACCCGGCTGTACTTCCAGGACACGGCCCCGGAGCTGGTGGCGGATATCCCCACCTATTCCACATTCTGGCGCATGGTGCAGAACGATATCCCCGAACCCATGGAAGTGTTGGGCCGCCAAGGTCAAAAGGCTTTCCGCGACCGCTGCGCCCCCTACATACACCGTCTATATGAGGAAATGGCCAGCAATGAGTGGTGGGTGGCGGACAACCACACCTTTGACGTTATCACTCAGGGCGAGAACGGCCAGCTCCATCGTCTGTACCTTACGGCCTTCTTTGACGCCAGGAGCGGGATATATACTGGGAGCCACGTCACCACGGCCCCCAGCAGCCAGTCCACCCTGGTGGCGCTGCGCAAGGGCATCTTGAAATACGGCATCCCGGAGAATATTTACGTTGACAATGGCCGCGAGTTCCTGACCCACGACATAGGCGGCCTGGGCCACCGAAAGAAGAAACCCAAAAACGGCGAGGAGCGCTTTGAGGTGCCCCCGGTGTTCGAGCGGCTGGGCATCAACATGACAAACGCCATAGTCAAAAACGCCAAGGCAAAAATCATTGAGCGGCGCTTTAGGGACATAAAAGACCACCTTTCCCGCCTGTTCGAGACCTACACGGGCGGCAACGTAGTGGAAAAGCCGGAAAAGCTCAAGGGTGTGCTGAAAAACGGGGAGATACCCCTGGACGCCACCTTTACCGACACGGTGGAGACCCTGCTGGACTGGTATTTCAACCAGCAGCCCTATGGCGGCGAGGTGGCCGCAGACCACGGCAAGCCCCGCCAGCAGGTCTACAATGAGAACCTGCATACCAAGCGGGTGGCCGGGGCCGAGGACTTAAACCTCATGCTCATGCGCAGCGCCAGGGTACAGACGGTAGGCAGGCGTGGGGTGCATCTGGACATCGCGGGCCAGCGGCTGGACTACTGGAACGATGATTTTACCTTTAACTACATGGGCAAAAAGGTGTATTTCCGCTATGACCCGGAGGATTTAAGCGCCGTTCGGGTGTATGACCTGGAGGATCGGTTCATTATGGAGGTGCCGGTAGATAACACAGCGGTGCTTACCTACGGGGCCAGCAAGGAGGAGGTCAAGGCCGCCATGGGCAAGGTGCGGCGGCTGGAGCGCATTACCAAAGAGGCGCTGGAGGCCAGCACGGTGCAGGCTTTTGGCAAGCGCACAGCCCTGGAGCTGGTACTGGAGCAGGCCCTTGATAACAAGACGGCCCGGATCATCCCGGAGGCCCGGCCCAAGGTGCTGGAGCTGCAAAGGCCCAACGAGGAGCCGCTGCTTAAGGCGGTGGGCGGGCCTGACCTGGATGTTATGAATAGAAACGCAATGAAACGAAATGGAGGCTTTGACAATGAGTAAGGTTTACAACAGCGCATTGCAGGCAAGGGTAACGCAGTTTTTGCAGGATAAGCAGATCAGCCAGGCCAGCCGGTAAGTATTTATAAAAGCATTTTAGACGTGGACTTTTCCCAGTTCACCCAGCGCAACTACGAATACCTCAAGCTGCTTTATGAGGGCGGCCCCTACAAGGTCATTGTGGTGAAGGTGCCCACCAACGTGGAAAGCGCAAGTTTTGTAAGCGAAAGGAGGAAAGCGCATGAGTAAAATCAGGGGAAATAAGACCCTTTCCGGCACCTGGGGCGAGGTGTGGGTGGATGGCGAGAAAATCTTTGAGCTGTCCAAGGTGGAGCTGAAAATAACCGCCAACCGGGAGGACGTGCAGCTGGGCCTGGACGTGGACAGCAAAATGACCGGCCTCAAGGGTGAGCTGACCCTCACCACCAAAAAGGTGTATTCCCGGTATAACGCCGTGTTTGAGAACTGGAAAAAGGGCATTGACCAGCGCAGCCAGATCATTACCAAGCTGGCAGACCCGGACGCCGTGGGCGGGCAGATCGAGCGCTACAGCTGCGATAATATCTGGTTTAACGAGCTGCCCCTTATCAGTATGGAAAAGGGCGCTATTATCGAACAGGAGGTAAGTGGCGGTTTTACCCCGTCCGACCTTGTGAACCTGGACAAGATCGCATAATCAGGAGGGTTTCAGAATGGCAGAAAATAAAAAGAGCCTTTTGGCAGAGTTTTCCCGCAAGGCCATGCAGCGGCTGCAGGCCAAAAAGGCCCACAAAAAGCAGGTGCTCCACGTCCCCAGCCTGGAGCAGGATATCACCATCCGCAGCCTGACCTATAACGAGATTGCGGAATGTAACGAGATAGATGACAGCGTGGACAGGGGGCGCAGCGACAAATACGGGGTTTACCTGGCTAACAAGGCCGGGGGACGGCGCTATTACCGCCAGCTCGGGCAATACCAGCATAGCCACGGTGAGCGTGGACGGGAACGAGGTCGCGGTGACGGCAAAGGCAAAAGGCTCGGTGAATATCACCATAGCGGTGGGGGCGGGTGCAAACTATACGGCCCCCCAGAGCAAGACCGTAAGCGTGACTGTAACCCTGCCCACCACGGTGCTGAACGATAACAGCTGGGCCACCATCCAGGACGTGGCGGCCTCGGGCAATGCCGCCAATTATTGGAGCGTGGGGGACACCAAGAATATCACCATAAACGGCAAGGTGGGGAATTTCACCTTTGCCAATTTAGCCATCCAGACCTATATCATAGGGTTTGACCACAACAGCGCCAGGGAGGGGACAAAAACCATCCATTTCCTTATCGGGAAGATAGACGGCAAAGAGGTGGCGCTGTGCGATAATGGATATAATAACGAGCAGGGCAGCGCAGGTCATTTCCATATGAATAACAGCCGGACAAATTCTGGCGGGTGGGATAGCTGCGCCATGAACAAAACCCTTTTGAATGGTGCCAGCAATAGCCTGCTGAAAGCGCTGCCCAGCGAGCTGCAGGCAGTAATCCAGCCGGTGACCAAGTATACCGACAACACGGGCGGCGGCTCCAATACGGCATCCTATGTAACAGGCAAGCCTTGCAAGCTGTTCCTGCTGGCAGAGTTTGAGGTGCAGGGCACAAGGAGCTATGCAAATAGCGCGGAGCAAAACTACCAGCAGCAGTATGCCTATTTTAAGGCAGGCAACCCAAAGATTGCTAATCGACACACCGCAGTAACGTCTGCGGTGTGGTGGTGGCTGCGCTCCCCTACTTACAGCATCAATTCCAGTTTCTGTTTTGTGAACACCGATGGCTCCCCTTACTCTAACATTGCCTCTTGGAGTGCAGGCGTTCGCCCCGGCTTCTGCGTATCGGCGACAGCCTAATCGTTTTTTCTATCCAGGGGTGCGAAAGCACCCCGTCCCCAGGACAGCAGGCCCAGCGGGAGCAGGCCCTTACGCCCTTCCCCATACCGCCGTAAGGCGGTCGCGCAAAATCGCAAAAAATGGCACTTTCCCCCTTTGGCAGAATATGGTATAATGGGCAGCGGAATAGCGGAAAGAGGTGATTCTTTATATCGGTCTTAAAGGACAAGCGCACGGTTAGCAAAGCGGATTTTATAAATGTGGCCCATCAAATATTTGTAGAAACCATGGCTTTTCTAACCCGGCTCTCGGCCCGGTACT
>Ga0224748_10080_pt1 | contig 21380 bp, 16 predicted proteins | sample LIM_F_Water_Neg_FD_182074 | JGI IMG/M metagenome (GOLD analysis project Ga0224748, IMG submission 182074) | Enriched cells from gastrointestinal tract of the lab mouse from Pacific Northwest National Laboratory (PNNL), Richland, Washington... | ecosystem: Host-associated > Mammals > Digestive...
CAAGATCAATGGATTAGCTGCTTCCTTTCAGGAAAAGCTTCAGGGAGACGGCCTGTTTGTCATGGGGGTGGGTGATTTCAGCGGTGACATCCAGAAACAGACGGTGATCTATGCGCGTAAGAAGAGATGGGGGAACTACCTGAAGTCATATTTTGCGAACCCGGTTGTCAAACAGGCACCCGCACTTACGAATGGCGCGGATATCGAGATTGTGCTGGGCACGGACGATAAACCGAAAGAATAAGCAGAGGAAAAAAGCGGAGAGGAGAGAAGCATGGGCAATAAGGTCAAGATCATGGGGATGGAACTGGATATTTTGTCAGAAGATGCCTTGAGAAAAGAATTTGAAGGTTTTCTTTCCCATGATTTTTTGAACGTGATCCACCTGATATCGCTTGATTATATGGATGCTTTTGAGGAGAACGAACAAATTCAGGAGACGCTGGGGGAGGCAGATCTCGTACTGCCCGGTGAACAGGCAATCTTAAGTTCCAGCCATGTGGACGTACTTGCGACCGGAGGAATGGTCGTTGATTATCGGATCGCGGGGAAAGCGTGTGGAAAAGAAATGCTCAATGGCAGGACATGCTATCTAGTCCTTCGGGATAGGAAGGAGGCTAGGATCATATACCGCTATCTGGCCTCTCATTATCCGGCGTTACAAGTGGTTGGCCTCTATACGTCGGACAGCGGCGTCACCGACGAGGCGCTGGTCAACGACATCAATACAGGGCTGCCGGATCTGATCTTTATGTCAATGGAAAGTCCGCATGCCGAGGAGTGGCTGCATGATAACCGCGCGAAGATCAATGCAAAACTCTGTGTGGTGCTCGGCAGTGTGATGGATATGATCATTCGGGAAAATATCCATATTCCCCATTACTTAAAGCGCCTGCATTTAGGGAAGATTTATACGCATGTGGCACGGATCCCCTATTCGAATATGTGGCGGAGAAGAATATTCCGTAAGAAAATGGACAACTATAACAGCAGGAAGCTGATGGAAATAGCAGATGTTATAGAGGAGTTGTCGGATGAAGGCGAAAATAAGAGACAGTGAATTTGTATCGTACCTGCTTGTGACGGTGGGTACTTTTTTTATGGCGGCGGCAACGAATGTGATATACGAGCCGTTGTCCATGGTAACAGGCGGGTTTTCAGGAATCGGTATTATATTGAAAAAAGTGTTTGAACAAGCGGCGGGGGTATCCATTCCCATCTGGTTGACGACGACATTGCTGAACATTCCGTTATTTCTCATTGCCATGAAAATAAGGGGAGCGAAATTCATCAGAAAGACGCTTTATGCCGCGGCTTGCTTTTCCGTGGCGCTGCTCGTCGTCCCCACATTTGAGGTCACGAATGAGGATTACCTGATGGCGGCTGTGCTCGGCGGTGTTTTAAGCGGAACGGGGATCGGACTCGTATTTTCCCAAAATGCGTCAACGGGCGGCAGCGATCTGATGAGTTCATTGTTGAACCGCTGGTTTCCGGGATTCAGCATATCAGAACTCCTCATTTTTATTGATGGGATCATCGTTTTGGCCGGAATAGGAATCTTCGGTATGAATACGGGATTGTATTCGATCGTCGCCGTGTTTGTGATGGGAAAAGTATCCGATGCGCTGTTAGACGGTTTAAAATTCGCGAAAATGGCTTATATCATCTCGGATCATCCGGCCGTCATATCAGAGGGCATCATGAACAATCTGAGACGGGGGGTGACTGGGCTGGAAGGGAAAGGCATGTATTCGGGAAATGAGAAGAATGTGCTTATGTGCGTCGTCTCGAAAAAAGAGATCGTCAAGCTCATCGAAATCGTAAAAACGGCGGATGAGAGAGCTTTTGTCATCGTTACGGATGCCAAAGAGGTGCTGGGAGAGGGATTCATCGTTTCGTCCGTCCGTTAGAGTATATGCGCGGTTATGCAATTTTCACAAAGATTTTGAAATTATTTAGATAATTTGAATATAGTGTTTCTCCCAAAAGTAGTGTATGATATTAGTATTAGAAATAATTAAGAAAAAAATATTCCAGGGAGGAACAGTAAGAATGGCTAGTTTATCATTAAAGAACATCAATAAAGTTTATCCAAATGGTTTTCACGCGGTGAAAGACTTTAATCTTGAGATTGAGGATAAAGAGTTTATCATTTTTGTAGGTCCTTCGGGATGTGGTAAGTCAACCACACTTCGAATGATCGCAGGATTGGAGGAGATTTCGAGCGGCGAGCTTTGGATTGGAGATAAGCTGGTAAATGACGTAGAACCAAAGGACAGAGACATTGCGATGGTATTCCAGAACTACGCATTGTATCCACATATGTCGGTATATGACAATATGGCATTCGGACTGAAGCTGAGAAAAGTAGCGAAAGACCAGATTGACCGTTTAGTACATGAGGCAGCTAAGATTCTTGATATTGAGCATTTGCTGGATCGTAAACCGAAAGCTTTGTCCGGTGGTCAGAGACAGCGTGTGGCGATGGGACGTGCCATTGTGCGTGATCCAAAGGTATTCCTTATGGATGAGCCGCTTTCCAACTTGGATGCGAAGCTCCGTGTGCAGATGCGTATAGAGATTTCCAAACTCCATCAGAGACTGGAAACGACGATCATATACGTAACACATGACCAGACAGAGGCATTGACGCTCGGTACGAGGATCGTTGTTATGAAAGATGGTATTGTTCAGCAGGTAGACAGTCCGCTCGATCTGTATATGCGTCCGAATAACCTTTTTGTGGCAGGATTTATCGGATCGCCGCAGATGAATTTCATTGATGCCAGGGTTGTCGTATCTGGATCCGATGTACTTCTTTCGTTTGGTTCCAATACGGTGAAGCTTCCGGAGAATAAGGCGAAGAAGCTGATCGAAGGCGGTTACGAGGACAAGATCGTTACTTTTGGTATCCGTCCAGAGGATATCAAAGATGAAGAGGCGTTCATCAGCAGCTCTCCTGACACCGTGATCGAAGCAACCGTAAAAGTATATGAAATGCTCGGTGCGGAAGTATTCCTTTACTTTACTGTGGAGGGGACGGACATCACGGTGCGCGTAAATCCGCGTACGACTGCTCGTCCGGGAGATACGATCAAGATTGCGCTTGACGCAGACAAGATCCATCTGTTTGACAAAGAGACAGAGGTCACGATCACAAACTAATTCAAACAAAATGTCGACAAAAAAGGGAATGCTCAAGGCGCTTGGGTGTTCCCTTTATTTTCTATCCTTTACTTTTCGTCGGAAAAATGATACAATAATTTATAATGCGACAAGAGTAGACTTGCGTAGGGAGGAGAAGCCATGATCTCGAATCAGATTTTGCAAAATACCGTAGACGGTGTGAATGGGATTACTAAGATGGATCTGTGTGTGATGGACACGGAAGGAAATGTTTTGGCAGCCACTTCGGAAGATTTTTCCGGTTTTGAGGCGGATGGACAAAGTTTTGTCCAGTCTCCGGCGGACAGCCAGGTGATCCATGAATGTCAGTTTTTCAAAATATACGATGATACCCAGCTGGAGTATATCGTTGTCATACGCGGGGACTCTGAGGATGTGTATACGATCGGTAAGATGCTCGTTTTGCAGATCCAGGGCCTCTTGGTGGCATATAAGGAGAGGTATGATAAGGATAATTTTATCAAAAATCTTTTGTTGGATAACCTGCTCATGGTGGATATTTTTAACCGCGCCAAAAAACTGCATATTGAAATGAATGCGAAGCGGGTCGTATTTATGATCGAGACAAATAAAGAAAAAGACAGCGGTGCCCTGGAAACGGTGCGCAGTATGTTTGCGACCCAGACACAGGACTTTATTACGGCGGTGGATGAAAAGAGCATCATTCTTGTGAAGGAATTGAGAGGAAAAGAAAAAATCGAGGATTTGGAAAAAACGGCGGCAGTCATCGTCGATATGCTGAATACAGAAGCGATGTCGCGGGTTCATGTGGCGTTCGGCACCGTGGTGAACGACTTAAAGGAAGTATCCCGCTCGTACAAAGAGGCGAAGATGGCGCTGGATGTGGGTAAGATTTTTTACAGTGACAAACGCGTCATCGCCTATGGCAACCTGGGGATCGGCCGGTTGATCTACCAGCTTCCGATGCCTCTGTGCAAGATGTTTATTAAAGAAATTTTTTCCGACCGGCCGCCAAATGATTTTGACGAGGAAACGCTGACGACGGTGAATAAGTTTTTTGAGAACAACCTCAATGTTTCCGAAACATCGAGGCAGCTCTACATTCACCGGAACACGCTTGTTTACCGGCTCGACAAGCTGCAAAAGAGCACGGGGCTTGATCTGCGTGTGTTTGATGATGCGATCACGTTCAAGATCGCGCTGATGGTTGTGAAGTATATGAGTTATTTGGAGTCGATCGATTACTAAGCGCAGGGACGCTTGAATCGAGTGGCTGTTCATTGCCCATAAAGGATAAGGAAAATATACGGGAGGAGACGATGGCGGAAAAAAGATGTTTGCCAATTATCGCGCTGGATCATGTGAGTAAGCAGTACCAGACGGGCATTGATGCGTTAAAAGATATCACGCTGCGGATCGAAAGCGGCGAGTTTGTATTTCTCGTGGGGAAAAGCGGTTCCGGAAAATCGACCTTTATCAAACTGCTGTTGAAGGAACTGGATCCCACTTCGGGGAAACTGCATATTGCCGGCCGCCTGGTCAATAAGCTGAAGAGGAAACAGGTGCCTTTGTACCGGCGCAATATCGGCGTCGTGTTCCAGGATTTCCGTTTGCTCAAGGACAGGACAGTATTTGAAAATGTCGCGTTTGCCCAGAGGATCATCGGCAGGGGGAAGCGGGAGATCATTCGGAATGTGACAACGATGTTGACGATCGTGGGTCTGACGGATAAGGCCGATGCGTTTCCGGAAGAGTTGTCCGGCGGTGAACAGCAGCGTGTGGCGATCGCGAGGGCGCTCGTAAATCAGCCGACCATCCTTTTGGCGGATGAGCCCACGGGAAATTTGGATCCTCAGAATGCCTGGGATATTATGATGCTTTTGCAGGAGGTAAATAAGATGGGGACGACGGTCGTTGTCGTCACACACAATGACGACATAGTGGATATCATGCAGAAGCGGGTTGTCACGCTGGAGGATGGGAGAATTGTCCGGGATGACAAAAAAGGTGGATATGAATATGAGAGGGATTAGTGTTTTTGTTTACAGTGTTCAGCAGGGAATGAAAAGTCTGAGAAAGAACCGGATGTTTACGCTGGCGTCGATTGGCACGATTTCAGCCTGTCTGTTTTTATTCGGTTTATTTTATTTTGTAGTCAGTAATTTTCAGCATATGATCAAAGAAGTAGAAACAACGGTCGGCGTTACCGTGTTTTTTGAGGATGGGATTTCGCAGGAACAGGTGGATTCCATCGGCGAGGCGATCCGGTTCCGGGAAGAAGTGGATCATATCGAATTTATTTCTGCGGAAGAGGCGTGGGCGAAGTTTGTCCGGGAAAATTTTAGTGATAATACGGAACTGGTGGACAGTTTTGGAACTGATAATCCACTGGAGAACTCCGCTTCTTATCAGGTTTTTTTAAAGGATATTTCGGATCAGCAGGAGATCGCGGAATACGTAAACGGGATCGAGGGGGTCAGGACGGTGAAGCGTTCCGATGAGACGGCGAAAAACCTCGAGAACGCCAATCTGCTCGTCAGCTACGTGTCCATCGCGATCATCGCGATCCTCTTGGCCGTATCGGTATTTCTCATCAACTCGACGATCTCCACTGGTATTACGGTGCGCCGGAGTGAGATCGAGATCATGCGGCTGATGGGGGCTTCTGACTTTTTTATACGGGCGCCGTTCATCGTGGAGGGCGTCGTCATCGGAATGGTCGGTGCGCTGATCCCGCTCGTGATCTTGCTTTTTAGTTATCATACGATCATACAGTACATTAAAACCCGGTTTGAGGTGATTGCAGGGTGGCTGGATTTTCTCGGGGCGGCACAGGTATTTCAGATGCTCATTCCGGTCTGTTTGCTGATCGGCATAGGGATAGGTTTTCTCGGTAGTTTTGTGACAGTGCGAAAGCATTTGGACGTATAAGAACGGAGGTAACATATGAAAAAAGTGGTATGGCGGCTGTCGGTCACCGCTTTTTTGATCGCTGGTATTTGGTCGGGGGTTTGTCTGTTCCGGCCGCGGGCAGCGGCGGAGACGTCGAATCTGGACGAGAAGATCCAGGAGGCGGAGGAGGCGAAAAAGAAAGCGGAAAAGCATGTGGAGGAATTGGAAAAAGAGATCGCTGAACTCGAGAACAGCAAGGATGACATTGTAGATTACGTAAAGAAGGTCGATAAAAAGATCGAGAAGGTTTCAGAAACTCTTTCGTCGCTGGAAAAACAGGTTGACGCCGCACGCACGGAGCTGAAGGAACTCGAAACGGACGTGGCGTCTGCCGAGAATGTTGAAAAAGAGCAGTATGAAACGATGAGAAAACGAATAAGATATATGTATGAAAATGGCGGCGACGATTATATGGAGGTCATTTTCAGCGCAAAGAGCCTTGGCGATCTGCTGAACCGATCGGAGTACATCGAGAAGATTTCCAAGTATGACCAGAAATTGTTTGAGCAATTCGTGAAAACAAAGGAAGATGTCGAGCAGAAGCGGGCGAGGATGAAGGCCAAGGTCGGGGAGATTGCCGCACTTCGTGAGGAAGCGCTTGCGGATAAAGCGGCATTAAAGGAACTAAAAGCGGGCAAGAAGGCAGAAATGGGCAAACTGGATAGTGCCATTTCTTATACGGATGAAAAAGTTCAGAATTTTCAGGATCAGGTGGCCAAACAGGAACAGGAAGTGGAGAACCTGCTGCGTGAAAAACAGGAGCAGATCGCAAAACAGGAGGCTGCGCAGAAAGCGGCCGCTGGCGGAGCCGCACAGCCTTCTGGTGCGCAGCCTGCCGGAACTACGTATGCCAATACTGGACAGCTCCGCTGGCCGCTCCAGGAAGCGGGAAGAATTTCATCCAGGTTTGGAAGCCGAACGAGTCCGACGCAGGGGGCCAGCACGGAACACCACGGCATTGACATAGCGGTTTCGGAAGGCGCGCCGATCGTGGCGGCAGCGGATGGTACGGTCGTAACGGCTACGTATAGCGCGAGCGCCGGAAACCATGTGATGGTCTACCACGGCAATAGTTTGTATACGGTTTATATGCACGCTTCCCGGCTCGCTGTCAGCGAGGGAACCGAGGTTAAGCAGGGAGACGTGATCGCTTATGTCGGCTCTACCGGAATTTCGACGGGAGCGCATCTGCATTTCGGTATTTCGATCAACGGCGAGTACGTGGATCCGCTCAATTATGTCAGTCAGGTGTAAAAGGCCGGATACTTCGGCGTTTATGGCGGTTTCATCTGTCTGGGGGGCGTGTTTGGAAGAGTTGTGAGTATTATGATACAATAAAAAATGGAAGTGATTTTTTGTCAAAAGAGCGAAAAAAGGGGTTTTTATTTGGGATTTTGTTCGGGGCGGCTGTTACGCTCGGGGTGATCAGCGCGGCCAGATATTTTGGCATCCAGCTCTATATATCTGGTTCGGCTACCCGGCAGGTTCACGACAAAGCGAGTGTGATTGAAACGTGTATTGATGATTATTACCAGGGAGAAGTAAAGGATGAGGAACTAGCGAACGGAGCGGCAAAAGGAATGGTGAGCGCACTGGGTGACAAATATTCCCAGTATTATACCGAAGAGGAATATGAGGAACTGATGAATGGAATCAATGGTTCTTATGTGGGGATCGGTGTGTCGTTAAAGCAGGAGGAGAACGGTGACGTTATCGTGAAAGATGTTTCTGCGGGAGGACCTGCGGCGACGGCCGGTATTCAGGCGGGAGACCGTTTTGTGCGCGTGGACGGAAGGGATGTCGCGGGCATGTCGATGGATGAGATGATTTCCATCATCAAAAAAGAGGGCAATGATGGCAGGACAATCGTGATCACGGTGGAGCGCGCGACCGATAACGGTGAGAAAAAGGAATTGGAAAAGCAGGTCGTGTGCGGTAAAGTGGACGTCATCTCCGTTTCATCAAAGAAATTTGGAACGGTCGGATATATTAAGATCACGGAATTTGATAAGGAAACGGATGCGCAGTTCGGAACGGTTATGGAGAATATGAAAAAAGATGATGTGAGCGGCCTTGTGATCGATGTCCGGAACAATGGCGGCGGTTCTCTGGATTCCGTGATTGAAATGCTCGATGAACTTCTGCCGGAAGGGGAACTGATCACGGAGAAGAGTAAAAAAGAGGGCGATAAGACTTATTATTCTACGAATGAGACCAGTTTTGACCGTCCGGTCGCCGTGCTGATCAATGGATACAGCGCGAGCGCGTCGGAAGTATTTGCTGGAACTTTGCAAGCGAGAAAGGCCGCGATGCTTGTCGGCACACAGAGTTTTGGAAAAGGGATCGTCCAGACCGTACTCTCACTCGAGGGGTCATGTGGCGGGGGGATTAAGCTGACGACGGCGGAATATTTTCTGCCAGGCGGCATGAGTATACACAAGAAAGGGCTGACGCCGGACTTTGCAATCGAGGCGTCGTCAGAGACGGATGAGAGTCAGGATAATCAGCTGCAGCGGGCGCTGGAACTCGTGAACGGCCAGTCAAACCAGTAAATCATAGGATGGAAATGACTGTTTCCGCAGTTCCGGCCGCCCTGCTGCCGTTAGCCGGATCAACTTTCTTTTAAATAGGTTTCATTTAGGGCAATTACGCGTTTCATCGCCTGTTCGCCCGGGGCGCCGATCGTATTCCGGCGTTCGACGCACGTTTTCATCGATATGGCTTCATAAATATCCTCCTCAAAGACGGGGGATATTTTTTTGTATTCACTCAGAGGAAGTTCATCGAGAGAAATGTCTTGTTCAATGCAGGTCAGCACGAGCTGTCCGATGATGCCGTGGGCATCGCGAAATGGAATACCGTGGTTCACGAGGTAATCGGCGGCGTCTGTCGCGTTTGTGAAACCATTTTTCGCGCTGGCTTCCATCTGTTCCGTGCGAAAGCGCATCGTGGCGATCATGCCGGTAAAGAGGGAAAGGCAGCCTTTTACGGTGTCGATCGCATCGAAAGTCAATTCTTTATCTTCCTGCATGTCTTTATTATAGGCAAGGGGAAGTCCCTTCATCGTTGTCAGCAGGGAGAGCAGTGCGCCGTAAACGCGTCCGGTTTTTCCGCGCACGAGCTCGGCGATGTCCGGGTTCTTTTTCTGCGGCATGATGCTGCTGCCCGTGGAATAGGAGTCGTCAATTTCTACAAATTGATATTCGTTGGAATTCCATACGATGATCTCCTCGCAAAAGCGGCTTAAGTGCATCATGATCATCGACATGGCGTTTAGCAGTTCGATCAGGTAATCGCGGTCAGACACCGAGTCCATGCTGTTCAGCGTCGGGCCGTCGAAGTTCAGGAAGGAAGCGGTTTCTTCCCGGTCGAGCGGATACGTCGTACCGGCAAGGGCGCCTGCGCCGAGGGGACAGTAGTTCATGCGGTCATAAATGTCCCGGAGACGGCTGCGGTCGCGGCGGAACATCTCGAAGTATGCGCCGAAGTGATGCGCAAGCGTGACCGGCTGCGCTTTTTGCAGATGCGTAAAGCCAGGCATGTAGGTGGTAACGTGGTTTTTCATGGTATTGTGGATCGTCAGGAGAAGTTCTTTTAATAAATCGTTGAGCGCGACAATCTCATCTCTCGTATATAGTTTCATGTCCAGCGCGACCTGGTCATTCCGGCTCCGGCCGGTGTGTAATTTCTTACCCGCCTCCCCGATCCGCTCGATCAGGTTTGCCTCGACGAAGCTGTGGATGTCCTCGTGCTCGTCCGTGATAGTAAGGCTGCCGTTTTCGATGTCATGTAAGATGCTCTTGCATCCCCCGACGATCTGCTCTTTTTCGTCAGCTGTGATAATGCCTTGTTTTTCGAGCATGGTGACATGAGCGATGCTGCCGAGTATGTCTTGTTTGTAAAATTTCTGGTCAAAGGAAATCGAAGCGTTGAAATTATGGACCAGTTCGTCGGTTTCTTTTGTAAAACGTCCTCCCCAAAGTTTCATAGTTAACCTCATTTCTGTAACAGGGTATTTTGACCCTGTGAACGATTTAGTTTTGTGTTTTAACACCAATGTAATAGTAACATGGTGTTCGTGGGAAGTCAACGATTTAAGAAGAGATCGGTCGTGACAAATAATGAGGAAAAGGTGGTAGAAAACTTGCTATCGGGGAATCATATGTGTTATAATCATGTCAGTTGTATGTTAAAATAAGTGCTGGCGCACTTATTAATGTGCAGAAAATATGCACAAAAATTACGATAAAGTATGGAGTTTATGGAAGAAAAGGCTACGAATTATGGATAGTATGGACAAAGCGGAGAAAAGAACGATCCGGTTACATGGTTCCTCTTTTATCAATGATATGGAGCTGGATGACCGGTATAAGATTGTGAAAAAGAGTTTGTGGATTTCCCTTCTCTCTCTGGTGGGCAATCCGGAGGGCGCTACCGTTACGTTAGAGGAACCGGCGTCGCCATTTCTAACGATGGATCTGGAGAAACAGCTTGCGCAATCGCTCGAAGACGAGCCAGCAGAATTTCTCGTGGTAGATATGTGCTACACGGCGGGACACGGGCTTTATAAGTGGAACGGCCAGGTGTTTACAAAGAACCCGAAGTTTTTGGAGAGCAGTTTTTTTGCCGAGCACGAACAGGAAATGGAATTTATCGACGTTATGCGTGATCGGGAGTTCGACTGGAAACCTTATATGGACCGGTATCTGGAACTGATCGGGAAATATTTTGATGCAGACCACATCATCCTGGTCAGATCGAGATGTCCTCTTTGGTATGTGACGCATACGCATGTGCGCAGGTATAAGAGAAGGAGCAGGAGGGCGTACAACCGGCGTATCAAGGAGCTGGAAAATTATTTCGAGAAAAAAATGAACCCGTATGTCGTGGATATTTATTCCCACTATTTTATCGACTTTGATAATAAACGGGGGGTAACCATGTCTACGTATGAAAAACCGTTTTATCATCATGCGAAACGGATCATCTCGACGATCATACGGACACAGCCGGAACAGAGGGTGTTTCGTGAACAGGAATATTTTATGCGGCTGGGGCGTTTCATTAAATATTACGATAATCTGTTTGCAAAAAATAATACGGACTTGTTTATGGATGAAGATGATTTCCTAGATCATCTGGTTTTGCAGCTCAGCCGAGAAATACTGATCGACTATGAGAGCGATCTTGTGGAAATAGAGGCTTGTGGGTATTCCTCCATACAGGAAATCCTGGATGGGCACAGTTTCAAGTTTGCGCAGCCACTCTGCGAATGCCTGAAAGTCGTGAAGGCGGTGGAGGAAGGCGATCTGTTCCGTGAAGATACGGATTATGATATGATTTTTGAACATCAGCTCAAGATCGTAGAGCCGTTTGCGCAGCTGGTGCGGCGGGAGTGGGAGCAGCAGGGGCTGGCGGCTGGTACGGTCCATGTGAACCGCTTTAACTGCAGAGACTATTATAAGGCACTGCTGGCAGCACAAAGAGGAAAGGCTGCTTTGTTAAAGAAATGTGTTTCCGGGATCGGCGGCAATATGGAAGAGCGGCATAAGGTAAAGATGCTTGTCAGGAGCAGGAAGCGGGAGACAAAGAACGGGATTTTAGCGTACTGTCATGCTCTGAACGAGTATTATGAACCCGTACAGGTAGATCTGTGGGGGTCGTGTATTACGCGGGAAATACTGAACGAGGATAAGGGAAGGTTCCAGATTGGAAAATATGCGTACCGGAACTGCTGTCTATTTGCGTTTGACGAGCCGATCCCTTATGAGGAAGGAAAGTTTGAGGACCTTTCCCTGTTTGAGGATAGCAACTGGCGCGTCGGCTATATTCGAAGCGCTTTCCACAAAGATCTGCCAGAACAATTAAAGCAGACGGGATCGGAATGGCTTTTGCTCGATTTTTACGATCTAGTGTGCGATATCGTGGAGTATCAGGGCGGTATCCTGACGGCAGACAGCGAAGTACGGGGACTTAAATTCTATAAAGAAATAAAGGAACAATGTACCGTTACGGCGATTGAGGATGTTCTCGATGAGGAGGAGATCAAACGGCGGTTTGATATGTTTATACGGTTTATCCGAGAGCGGTATGGGAAAAAGATCGTATGGATCAAGGCGGATGTAAAGCTTAAATTTCTCGATCAGGAGAGGCAGTTAAAGCCGATGAGGTGGCACAAAAGAGAGGTACTCCTCGAAAAGAGAAAATTTATGGATCGGTGGCAGAAGTATTTCGAGAAACATATGGACTGTTATGTCATTGACTACGCAAAGCGCTATCATGCGGATGATCTGTGCGTGTCTGGTGCGTTTATGGTACACTACGAAAAAGAGTTTTACGAGAGAGGGTATCAGGCATTGTATGAGATCATTTATGAGGGTAAGGGGAAACGGTATTACAAATAGCAGGAGGAGATAAGAAGATGAAGAAGAAAACAAAGAGGAATTCTTTTTCCGGCTCGATCGGATTTGTACTGGCGGCGGCTGGAAGCGCGGTGGGGCTGGGAAATATATGGAGGTTTCCGTACCTGGCGGCGAAGGACGGCGGGGGCATGTTCCTTATTATTTATCTGGTGCTTGCGCTGACATTTGGATTCACCTTGCTGATCACAGAAGTTGCGATCGGACGGAAGACGAAGCAGAGTCCGATCACGGCTTATGGAAAGTTGAAAAAGAGCTGGGGCTGGCTGGGAGTGGTCTCGTGTCTCGTTCCGGTCATCATCCTGCCGTATTACTGCGTGATTGGCGGCTGGGTGATCAAATACTTTCTGATGTATCTGACGGGCAACGGTGCGGCTACAGCGCAGGGGGATTTCTTCACATCCTTTATTTGTGCCGGGAGTGAGCCTGTCGTGATGATGGCGATCTTTTTATTCGCGGTAGCATTTGTTATTTTCCGCGGTGTCAATAAGGGAATTGAGTCGTTTTCTAAAATCCTCATGCCGATATTGATCGTATTGGTCATCGTGATCGCTGTGTTTTCCATTACGATCCGGCATACGGATGAGAGCGGTGTCACGAGGACAGGACTGCAGGGATTGAGTATTTATGTGATCCCGAATTTTGAAGGCATGACGGTAAGCCGGTTTTTCTCGGTACTCTTTGACGCGATGGGGCAGTTATTTTTCAGCCTGAGTGTCGCGATGGGGATCATGATCGCGTACGGTTCTTATGTACGTGACGATGCCGACCTGAACAAGTCGATCTATCAGATCGAGATTTTTGATACGGTCGTTGCTTTTTTGGCGGGTGTCATGATCATTCCCGCGGTGTTTACGTTTTCTGGAAGAGAGGGAATGAATGCTTCCGGGCCGGGATTGATGTTTGTTTCACTGCCGAACGTTTTTGCTGAGATGGGAACGATCGGTCATGTGGTAGGCTGCCTGTTTTTTGCTATGGTGCTGTTTGCGGCGCTGACGAGTGCCGTGTCGGTCATGGAAGCGGTCGTTTCGAGCCTGATGGACCGTTTTGGGTTGACGAGAACGAAGGCGGCCGTGTTAGAAACGGTGATCGCCGTCGCTGCGGGATTTATCGTCTGCAAGGGTTATAATGCGCTGTATTTTGAGCTTCCGCTGCCAAATGGGACAACGGCTCAGATTTTGGATATTATGGATTATATCAGTAATAATATTCTCATGCCGGTTGTGGCGATTGGAACTTGTATCCTCATCGGGTGGATCTTAAAGCCGTCCACGGTAGCTGAAGAGGTGGAGAAGAATGGAAAGAAGATGGGAAGGAAGAGGCTCTATGTCGTGATGCTTCGGTTTATCGCTCCGATCCTTCTTATCATCCTTCTTTTGAAATCATTAGGAATACTGACGGCGATTTAAGCGGTTGTGTGGGATGTGGAGCAGCTGGGACAAAAGTAACGGGAAAGGAATGGCTCATTGTATGAAAGTGAAAGTTTCAAATTATGTGGCGCAGTTTTTGGTGGAGCACGGAATCGATACGGTGTTTACTGTGACGGGTGGAGGCGCGATGCACCTCAATGACGGATTGGGGCATCAGGAGGGGCTTCACTGTGTTTATCAGCATCATGAGCAGGCATGTGCGATCGCTGGCGAGGCGTACGCTCGTATGCACAACCGGATCGGCGCTGTGTGCGTGACGACGGGGCCGGGCGGAACGAATGCGATTACGGGCGTCGTCGGCGGATGGCTGGATTCGATTCCGATGCTCATCCTTTCCGGTCAGGTCCGCTACGATACGACGGCTAGGAGTACCGGACTCGGACTGCGTGCGATGGGAGATCAGGAGTTTGATATCTGCAAGGCGGTGGACTGCATGACGAAGTACTGCCAGATGGTCATCAATCCTCTTGATATCAGGTATTGTCTGGAAAAGGCGCTGTATCTCGCGCAGATTGGGCGTCCCGGTCCTTGCTGGCTCGATATCCCGCTGAATGTACAGGGTGCGTTCGTGGATACGGATGATCTTCGCGCGTTTGATCCGCAGGAGTGTGAGGCAGAGAAGCCAAAGGAGCCTTCGGACGAGCTGATCGATACGATCTTGGACAAGATAAAAGGAGCCAAACGTCCGGTGATCAATGCCGGAAATGGCATACGGATCTCGGGCGGATATGAGGATTTCCTTGAACTGGTTGAAAAACTGGGCATTCCGGTCGTGACCGGATGGAACAGCATTGACCTGATCGCGGACGAGCATCCTCTGTACGTCGGGCGCGCGGGGATCATGGGCGACCGTGCGGGCAATTTTGCCATCCAGAACAGCGACCTCGTTCTTTCGCTGGGGAGCCGTCTGAGTATACGGCAGGTGGGCTATAATTATAAGACGTGGGCGAGAGAAGCTTATACGATCGTCGTCGATGTAGACGGGGAAGAACTGAAAAAACCGACGCTTCATGTCGATCTGCCCGTCTGCGCGGACGTCAAAGACGTGATGCGAAGCATGAATGAGAAGCTGGGTAGCGGAAAGCATTCAGCCGAAACGTTCTGGCTCGAAAAATGCGCGCACTGGAAGGCGGCATATCCGGTCGTTCTTCCGAAACACTATGAGCAGAGCGGACCAGCGAATGTGTATGCGTTTATCAAAGAAGTGAGTAAAGTGCTGCCTGAGGACTACGTAACGGTCGTGGGGAATGGATCCGCGTGCGTCGTGGGGAGCCACGGCTATGAGATCAAGAAAGGACAGCGGTTTATCATCAATTCGGCGATCGCATCCATGGGTTACGATCTGCCGGCCGCCATCGGCGCTTGTGTGGCAGGAGGGAACAAAGAGATCGTCTGTCTAAGCGGTGACGGCAGCATTCAGATGAACCTTCAGGAATTGCAGACGATCCAGACGAACCAACTGCCGATCAAAATATTTGTCATCAATAACAACGGTTACCATTCGATCCGCCAGACACAGACAAACTTTTTCGGAGAGCCGTACGTCGGGATCGGCCCGCAGAGCCACGATCTGGAGTTCCCTGATATGGAACGGATTGCCTATGCGTACCGCTATCCGTTTTTCCGCTGTGACAGCAATGAAAAGCTGGCAGAGACGATCCGGCAAGTATTTGAGACGGAGGGGGCCGTGATCTGTGAGGTCATCGTTTCGATGGATCAGAATTTCGAGCCGAAGTCTGCGACAAAGAAGCTCGATGATGGTACGCTCGTTTCGCCGCCATTAGAAGATCTAGCGCCATTCCTCGACCGGGAGGTGTTCCGTGCGGAAATGGTGATCGAGCCAGTGGAAGAATGATATACGGAAAGGAAGGAAGAGAATACGATGGAACGGGCGATCATTACGGGAGCATCGGGGATGTTAGGACAGGCGCTCTGCCGTCTGCTTGTTGGGAAGGGGACCCAGGTGTACGCAGTCGTTCGGCCGGACTCGGATCAGAACGCGTATTTGTTTCAGCATGAACAGGTGAAGGCTGTGGCGTGTGACCTGACGGAACTGACGAAACTTCCGGGGATAATCGGAGAACGCTGTGATGCGTTCTTTCATTTTGGATGGGGTGGGACGTACGGCGGTAACCGGAACAACTATCATGGACAGTGGGAAAATGTCAGGTATACGCTGGATGCAGCTGAGGCCGCTAAAGAGTTGGGATGCTCGGTGTTTCTCGGTGCGGGTTCTCAGGCGGAGTTCGGTCGTGTGCCCGACGGAGTAAAACTGAGTTCGGCGGTCTATGCGAATCCGGAAACAGGTTATGGCATCGCGAAGCTCTCGGCGGGGCAAATGAGCCGAGCGCTCTGTCGGGATTATGGGATCCGGCATGTGTGGACACGCATTCTCAGCGTGTACGGACCGGGGGATAAGGACCGGACGATGGTCATGTCGGGAATTTGTTCCATGCTGCGCGGCGAGATGCCAAAGTATACGAAGGGCGAACAGATTTGGGATTATCTGTACTGCGATGATGCGGCGATGGCATTTTACCTGGCGGCGGAAAAGGGAAAAGACGGCGCGGTGTATACGGTCGGCAGCGGGCAGGAGCGCCGGCTGCGGGAGTATATACAGGATATCGGGGATGTGATCTGTCCGGGGCGGGATATTATATTTGGCGAGGTTCCGTATTATGACAAGCAGGTGATGTATCTGTGCGCCGATATAAGGGAACTGCAGGAGGATACGGGATTTGCGCCCTCGGTGCCGTTTTCGGAAGGCATCCGCAGGACCGTGGAGTGGCGACAGAACGTAAAGTACTGACAGCACATAAAGTCCTGATAGAACGTGAAGTGCTGCCGGCGTAAGAAGTGCTGACAGCAAATAAAGTGCCAACAGCACATAAAGTACTGACAGCACATAAAGTACTGACAGCACATAAAGTACTGACAGCACATAAAGTACTGGCAGCAATTCATGTGCGGAGGGTAAAAAGGAGGATAACTGCATAAGAATAGCAGGATGTGCGCATATTATAAAGCAGAGAAAGGCTGCGGCACGCATACTGCAGAAATGGTGGATTCTTATGTTTTTTATTCATGGAAAGATTATGACGATGGCGGGAAAAACGTATGAGGACGGGTATGTCCACGTTACGGGAAAGAAAATCGCGTCGGTGGGGAAAATGGAGGAGCTGGCGTTAGGGGATAAGGAGAGGCAGAGTGAAGTTGGCGAGAAGGTGATTGATGTCCGCGGTGCTGTTGTTATGCCCGGATTGATCGACGCCCATTGCCATGTCGGGATCTGTGAGGAAAAATGGGGCGTGGCTGGAGATGACTGCAATGAAGTGACTGATCCGGTGACGCCCCATTTTCGCGCGCTCGATGCCATAAATCCGATGGATCCGGCGTTCCACGACGCGATCGGCGCCGGCGTGACGGCGGTCATGGCGGGGCCGGGTAGCTCGAATGTCGTGGGCGGCCAGTTTGTGTTTATGAAAACGCAGGGCAGGCGTGTCGATCACATGATCGTAAAGGCGCCGGCGGCGATGAAGGTGGCGTTTGGCGAAAATCCGAAAAAGAATTATGGAGAAAAGGATAAGATGCCGGCGAGCCGTATGGCGATCGCCGGGATGCTGCGGGAGGAGCTGTACCGGGCGTGCCGCTACCGCGAACAAAAAGAGTGGGGGAGGCTGGAGGAACCGGATTTCCGTATGGAGAACTGGCTTCCGGTCTTGCGGAAGGAAATTCCGCTCAAAGCGCATGTGCACCGCGCGGATGATATACTGACAGCGATCCGAATCGCCAAGGAGTTTGGACTGGATCTGACACTTGACCACTGCACCGAGGGGCATCTTGTGGCCGATGAGATCGCCGGTTCTGGTTATCCGGTCATTGTCGGGCCGCACCTGACGTCCCGGTCGAAGCTGGAAATCCAGAATATGGATGTTAAGACGGCGGGCGTTCTCGAGCGGGCCGGCGTGAAGACGGCGATCATGACTGATCATCCGGTGTCACTCATCCATTATCTGCCGCTGTATGCCGGACTGAATGTCAAGCACGGGCTCTCGATGGAGGGCGGACTGAAGGCGGTGACGATCCATGCGGCGGAAATCTGCGGAGCAGCTGACCGGATGGGGTCGCTGGAGGCGGGGAAGGATGCGGATATCGCGGTATTTTCGGGAAATCCGATGGATGTGTTTGTGGAGACTTTGTATACGATGATCGACGGGGAGATCGTGTATGAGAGGGAGTAAAGGGAACAAACATCAAAAACGTTCTAAATCACACTCCTAAATATTTTTCCCAAAACTCCTTCGTCATTAGTTCTCCGGCGTGTTTCTGAAAATCATCGACGACACGGTCGTAATTTTTTTGTATCAGCCGGCGCGCTCTCATACAGCGTGCAAGTGTAACAAATAGCTGTGAATAACTTCTTTTTACCAAAACTCCTTTGTTCGAGTCCGGGTCAAATAAAAGTGCTTTTTTGCAGCGGTACCAAAAGCGTGGGTGCGCGCCCATCGCGATGGGAATACAATCTTTTTTTCCGGGTAATAGCCAGCCGTTCAGTGTTAGTTTCTGCTTTGTGGAGAATGACAGTGGCCGATAAAATTCATCTTCGGTTGGTTTTTCATAATATGTCTCAACGTGGCATTCCGCTAAGAGGGATGACACATCCTCCGGCTGGTATCCCATCTTCATGATCTCGCCGTGAAGCTGTACCGGATCCTGTTCCTTTAAAAAATTTACCCCTTTGCAGAAATCCTCAACTCCGCGGAGGATCAGATTCTGGTCTTCATATCGAAATTTTAGCAGTTTGGCAATCAATTGGTGGCAGATCCGGTTTTTGATCCTCTTTTTTGAATAATCGGGATGATGGATCGCGTCGCAGATCAGTCCGTTCCGCATGTCATAATATTCCATAGAGGATGCGCGGCGGTTAAAAAAGGCGCCATGCCATACGGAAATACCATTTAACGTAATGATGTTTTGGTGGAAACGAAGCGAATATTCCACATCATCAATATGGATAAAGACCGGTAGAGGGAGCGAACGGTCAAAATCGCGTTTCATCGGGATGCAGCAGTACCACCAGCCGTTGTAATCAAAAGGAAGCCTATTTTCATTTTCTACGACTGCTAATTCATTTCGAAGATCATATCCTGCTTTCAGGATATCAAATTGGCCGTTGTTCCAATTTGCGCCATTTTCATTTTGGATATAAGGGGTGTCTACACGTAGCACGCTTCCTCCGAGCAGATGGTTTTTGTAAGACTCCTGTAACAGGGATAGAAACATATAGGTGCGGAAAACGGCTTCCGGTTCCAGTATGATGTCGTCATCCATGAGCAGGATGTGCGTGAAAGGATGCGTATGTTGCGCGCGGAGCGCTTCGAGCATACAGCGGCCAAAGCCACCGGAACCGCCGGCGTTTTTATTGTAGACAACGTGGATGTGATCCCCGTACCGTTTGTCGAGCGGGAGTGTGTTCCCGTTATCGGATACGAATACATGGACGTGGCCATACAGGGCTGATTCAGGATCATCCAGAATCCATGTGCGAAGCGTCTGTAATGTTTTTTGTACGAACGGTTCGCGTCGGTATGTGCAGATCCCGATGGCAAGATAGGCCGGATTTTGAGCGGTAGCCGATGTATCGAAACAGCCGCCCAAAATGCTCGTTTTGCCAGTTGATCGTATGGAAACATAATAGATCCATTCGAAGCCATGTAGCGTAAATGGCAAGGAAACCGTATCGTTTGGCGGCTGGAGAGCGGACGTTTCGCAGACAAGTTCCCGAATAAGTCCGGCGTCGCTTAATTTTGTACGAAACAGGGAAACCTGGCACATTCCGTTTACATGCAGCACAGCATTTCCTTCGTGTACCTGTGTATATTCGTGCCATTTCCCGCCGGAAAAGGAATTGAAGTATGTCAGAAAGCTGATTTCGGTACCAGGTTCTAAAACTAGTTCCCCCTGTTCCATGTGGGCAGAACCTGAAATTACGTGGAAATACAGATCATTTTCTTCACATATTCCCTCTTTGGGAAAGATCATATTTTGCAGAATCATTATTTCCTCCATTATGCGCAAAAAGATTTGGATGTGCGCGTACAAACTCTTATTTTTTCGTCATTGTTTCCATATAGGCATCGCACACTTCGTTTACTTCGCCCAATTTTTGAATGACACCCTGATTGATCCAGACAGCGTGGTTACACAATTTGCGTACTTGGTCGATCGAGTGGGAGACGAAAAGGAGTGTCGTGCCGCCGCTCATCATTTCGTCCATGCGCTTTAGGCATTTTTGCTGAAAGGCGTAGTCACCGACGGCGAGTATTTCATCGACAATGAGTATGTCGGGTTTTACGATGGTGGCGACGGCGAAACCGAGTCTGGCTCTCATACCTGAGGAGAAATTTTTGACTGGGGAATCCAGAAATTTTTCGAGTTCGGCAAAGGCAACAATTTCGTCGAAATGTTCGTCCATATATTTTTTGGAGTGTCCGAGAACGGTTCCATTTAGAAATATATTTTCTCTCGCCGTCAGGTTCATATCGAAGCCGGCGCCCAGCTCTAACAGCGGCGAGATCGTTCCATTAACGACGACTTCGCCTTCATATGGTTTCAGGATGCCGCAGATGGCTTTCAGTAGCGTGGACTTGCCGGAGCCGTTGCTTCCGACCAGCGCCCATGCCTCTCCTTTTTTTACCTGGAAGGAGGCATTTTTGACAGCCAAAAATTCCTGAAACAGCAGTTCCCGCTTGATCAGTTTTACAAAATATTCTTTTAAGTTGTCGATTTTTTCGGATGCCAGATTAAACCGGATCGTCACATTTCTTACGTCGATCGCTATATCATTCACGTTTTTCTACCTCCATCAAATATAAAGGATAAATTTATTCTGAGTCTTTGTAAATACCCAGATACCGATCAGAAGGATCAATATGGCGTCTATGGTTCCGTAAATGACCATACTGAGGTCTGGCAGCGTGTTATATAAGGTCAGGCAGCGCAGCTGCGTGACGTAGGCGTACATCGGGTTACAGTGCACGACGATATAGCGCAGGGGATCGGGGAGAAATTCGATCGGGTAAAACATCGGCGTCAGATAGAGCCACGCCGTGGTGATCGCGTTGTAAATATACTGGATATCCCGGAAAAATACGTTTGTCGCCGCTAAAAACAGGCCCAGGCCTAAATTGAATACAAACTCCTGCGCGAGAACGATGGGAAATAAAAGCAGATGCCACGAAAATGTCCCGCCGGTAAAGATCATGACGATCAGAAGCGCGCCCAGCGAAAAAATACAATCCACAAGTCCGCTCGTGATTTTGGAAACCGTGAACACATATTTGGGTAGATATGTTTTTTTCAGCAGGGAAGCACTTGAGTTGATGGACTGGATCGCTGATTTGGTGGACAGGTTCATAAAATTGAAAATGAC
>Ga0224748_10083_pt1 | contig 21095 bp, 14 predicted proteins | sample LIM_F_Water_Neg_FD_182074 | JGI IMG/M metagenome (GOLD analysis project Ga0224748, IMG submission 182074) | Enriched cells from gastrointestinal tract of the lab mouse from Pacific Northwest National Laboratory (PNNL), Richland, Washington... | ecosystem: Host-associated > Mammals > Digestive...
AAGACATCTCCCGCGGAATTCCGTGCCTTTCAGCATGGACTCTTCTGCGGGAGATGTCTTTTCCCTTGTTTCCGTCCGGACATGCCTCAATTCCCGTCCGTCATGGCATATGTAATAATGCCCGTCCTCAGAGACCTGGCGCTTCATGTTGTAATACTTCCCAATGTCCTCCCTATAGGCACGGGTTTTCCGCTGCTCATGATCCTGGAGCTTGATGTAGCTGGCAATCGCGTTTTCCTTCAGATATAGAAGATTCTTCTCGCTGCAGTAACCACTGTCAGCGGTTACCTCTTCCAGTATGTCCCCAAATGCTTCCCGGTGTTTCTCAAGCACCGGAACCAGAGTATTATAATCTGTACGGTCATTACTCACATATCCGTGGATGATAAAATAATTTTCCACCGCAACCTGGACATTATAAGCCGGTTTTAACTGTCCGTTCAGCATATGGTCTTCTTTCATCCTCATAATGTGGCTTCCAGAGTATAATAGTAAGTATAAATCCAAACCACTTTTTCCGCAGTTCTTAATAATATCAAATGTGTGGGCATCTATGGCAAGTAAAAAACTGTTATTCAGATCACCTTCTACATAACAGTTCATGGTGATTATGTCCCCATTGCCTTCAATATTTTTCATTAAATCAATATGAACATGCGGGTCTTAGACCATTTATAAAAATCTTTCCAGAATCAGCCAGTTTTCTTCCATGTGCAATGATTTCATCTGTTTTTATCAGTCTCTATATCCCGCCGTTCTCCAGCAATTTCTCGAAAGAGGATTTCTCCGGCAGCGGCAGCGCAAATCGCTTTTTCAGCCACTCTCCCGCCAGATCCGCCCATTTTGCCGCATCCGGATATACCTGCGACAGGGATTCTGCCGAAGACTGGTCCGAAAGCGCCAGACCGTGGGGGCCTTCCTCAAAAATATGCAGTTCAAACGGAATCTTCTTGTCTGCCAGCGCGTGTGCCATCCGGATCGAATGCTGCACCGGGACCAATTCATCCTCCGCCGTTGCCCACAGAAAGGCAGGCGGCATATGCTCCGTCACATTTCTTGCCGGACTCACTGCTGCCAGAACCTCATCCGAAGACTCCGTCTCTCCCAGAAACGCCGTATTGGAAGCCGCAAAAAATTCCTGATCCATGGGACTGGCGCCCTTTACGGCCTCTTTCATGTAGATATAATCACTGAGCATATACCCCAGGATGGCTGCCGCAGGACGGAACAGTTCCTTCTCTTTTCCGAAATGTCCGCTGATCATATCCGTATGCCAGTTTGCCGCATACATTGCGGCATTGTGCGCCCCGGCAGAGAAGCCGCAGACTGCGATTCGGTCTACATCCACCATCCACTCCCTTGCATGCTCCCGCACGATCAGCATAGCCTGTCCGATCTCCCGCACAGGCACAGGACTCTGACAGTGTGCTTTCGCTGTCAAAGGCTTCGACAGATCCGGAAACGCGCCTGTGCCTTCACAATACGTAGAATATCTCAGTACAAATGCGTGATATCCCATGGAGGCAAATTTTAACGCAATCGGCTCCGCCTCACGGTCCGAGCAGTTAAAATATCCGCCGCCCGGGCAGATGATCACTGCCGGCCGGTCTTTCCCGTTCAGAAGCTCCGGGGAATCCTGCAAGATGTATGTTGTCAGTGTAACATCCTTCCTGTCGTCATATAAATAGATTACATTACTCTGCATTGCTTTATCTCCTTTTCTTTTTTACAAAACAAGACCGCGCAGCGCCTGAGCGATCCTGTTCCAAACATTGCATATACAGTCAGCGCCAAACGGCTCTAACCCATATCCGTCACTCCACAGCCAGCTCCGACAATTCCTCAACCGCCTGCCACAGCTTCTCCGGCTCAAAAGGCAGAAATCCTTTATGGCAAATATCCTCCAGCGTATTCGCCCCCAGCTCCGGATCGCCGGACGCTGCGATTCCCGCGATTGCAGGCGCATATTTTGCCAGCACTTTCATAGCATTTCCATCCGCCGCAATCCGGTACAACGTGGTATCCTTGCTGTATGGCTTCAGGTAATCCGTCTCCGGAACATAGCAGTATTCATAGGCCCCTGCCCCCAGTGTCATGCTCTTTTCCTGATAGCCCGTTGAAGTCTTTTACCCTGCTATTAGATACAGACGGTCTGAAAAAACTCAGGCAGCTATTTGGTCTCCGTATTACTGTCAGATTCCAACATTCCCGCTGTTTACCCCTGCTCCCGCATCTTCCTCCAGCGGCAGCCAGTCAATGACCTTCTTGATGTACCGGTTCCAGAAATCCCACTCATGGGAACCCGGCCCTTCCTCATAAGTCACATCGACCCCGGATGCCTGCAGCCAGTCGCGGAAGTCCCGGTTCGGCTCCAGCAGGGAATCCCCTGTTCCGCATGCCAGATATATTTTCGGAAGATCAGCCTTTTCTTCCAGAAGCTTCTTCACCAGCCATTTCGGATCCTTATCGCTGTCTTTCACCTTGGATAGATCTCCGAAGAAGCTTTCCGCAAAGTCCCTTCTTTCTATGAAGAACGGGGCGTCATTGGTGCGCGTTTCCAGTCCGTCGATGAGCATGGCTGACGAAAGTCCGGCAATACAGCCGAAGGTATCGTGATATTTCAGACCATTGCGGATTGCACCGTATCCGCCCATGGACAGCCCGGCGATAAAGGTATCTTCCCTTCTGTGAGAGAGTGGGAACATCTTCCGGGTGATCTCCACCAGCTCATGTCCGATCAATTCCCCGTAGTAATTATGGGAAGCCTCCTGGTCTACATAGAACATATTGTCACCGGACGGCATGACCACAGCCAGGTCCTTTTCCTCCGCCCATCTCTGGATATTCGTGCCCGATACCCAGTCCGTATAATTCCCGAAAATGCCGTGCAGGAGATATAAGGTCTTGAAGGGCTTCTCTTCCCGCTGCGGCATCCCCGGAAACGTAAGCTTGTCCACTGGAAGGATGACGTGGAGCGGAACCGTCCGCATTAGTGATCTTGACAGAAAATTTACTTGCATCAGTGCCATTGGTGTTTTCCTCCTTGTCTTTTTGCTATACTTTATTCTAACAGAAAATTTGTGGAAAAACGAACTTTTTTGATTTATTTGGGCGGGCATCCGGGTAAACTGTTACAGTTCACGGCCCAACCGGCCGCGAACTGTAACGCATCCAGCCCATTGAAAAGTCGCCTGACGGCGAGGGGCTGGATGCACGCAACCGCTATTTTACTGATGTGTTGTTACAGGGAATTCATCATTCTGCTGCAGTATCGGATCAACCCGGTTTTGTCTATATATTTCTGGATTCTGCTTCCTTCTTGGCGTTGTTTCACTGCCGGTTCATTTTATCAAACAGTTCTGTTAAAACTTTATTTTCTTCTTCCGGAAGAAAATATGCAACTGAGCTTATCGGCAGTCCTAAAAGGGCTTCCAGAATCCCGTCTTCCCCTTCTGTACTGTTGACACGCTTTGCCAGCAAATTAAGTACCGTCAGGCTGACCTTTCCTTGCATTTTTTCCGCTTCCTTTAAAAGCCCCTCAGGAACAAAGCCGGTCATAGAAGGATCTTTTACCATATAATGAATATTCTTGTCCAGAAAATCGTATCCGTCGTTGTGTTTTGCGAATTCTCTTATTGATACATGTACTCCATATCCTCCTTCCGGCGGAATCGGATCTGCCTGCATTGTTACTGCCTGTTCTAGTAGTATGTCGTGTGCATTTTCCCCAATCTGGATCATATATTCCCCTGCCTCACATCTCCAATCATGAGCAGTCGGATTCCAGTGGGCAAACGCCCTCTTTCCCAATTCGAAGGTCACTTCCCTGCTTTCGCCCGGATGAAGCATTACCTTTGAAAATTCCTTCAATTCACGCACCGGTCGGATCATCTCCACTTTTGCGGGCGAAACATACACCTGAACCACTGCCTTCCCCGCACGATTCCCTGTATTAGTAACCGTCACTGAAGCAGTCAGCGTCTCATCCTCATTGATCTGTTTCCTGTTCAATATCAGATTACTATACTGAAAAGTTGTATAACTCAATCCATGTCCAAAAGGGAAAAGCACGTCCTGTCTCTTGCTCTCATAATATCTGTATCCTACAAACAGCCCCTCTTGATAGGTTACCTTACCCCGCTCACCAAAATAGAATAAATACGACGGATTATCCTCCAGCCTCTTTGGAAAGCTCTCCGGAAGATGACCGGAAGGATTTACCTCTCCGAACAAAATATCTACTGTCACTTTTCCGGCTGCCTGACCGGCAAGATAGGCTTCCAGAATTGCTTTCGGCTGCTCAACCCACGGCATCTCCACAGGTGATCCGTTATGAAGAACCACTACCGTATTCGGATTGGCCCTGCATACTGTTTCTACCAATGTATTATGTCCTTTCGCAAGGCGCATATGACGTCTGTCTACTCCCTCGGATTCCATAGCATCCGTAAGTCCTACAAATACAACCGCTGCATCAGCTTCGCCTGCAGCCTTTACCGCTTCTTCCAGCAGTTCCTTCGAAGTTGAACCGTCTTCCCTGCAGCCGACCGCAAAGCTTACAGACACTCCCGCTTCTTTTGCCGCCTTCAATGCACTTACTGTCCGAAAACTATTGATATGACTGGACCCTCCTCCCTGATAACGCACTTTTTCTGCAAAGTATCCTATAAATGCCACCTTCTTTTCTTTGTCAAGCGGCAGTAAACTTTCATCATTTTTTAGCAGCACCATGCATTCTTCCGCAATTTCCCGCGCCAAAGCATGGCCGCCCTCAAAATCAAATATCACCTTATCCTCTCTCGTTTCTGCTGCCTTCCATGCCAGTTCCAAAATCCTTGCAACGCAGTCATCCAAATCACTTTCTGCCAGCTTTCCCTCTTCTATTGCCCTGATAATTTCTTTATCTGTTTCTTCTGCCGGCATAGTCAGATCACAGCCTGCCTCCACAGCGGCTGCCCTGTCATGTGTTGCTCCCCAGTCACTTGTAACCAGACCTTTAAACCCCCACTCCTTTCTCAAAATTCCATCTATATACTGCCTGTTTTGTGTAGAATAGACTCCGCCGATTCGGTTGTAGGATGCCATTACTGTCCATGGCTGTGCCTTTTTTACAATAATTTCAAATGCCGAAAGGTAGATTTCCCGCATCGTCCGTTCATCCATCTCAGAGGAGCAATCCATGCGGCGGTATTCCTGGCTGTTTGCGAAAAAATGCTTTAAACTCGTTCCTCTGCCCTGACCTTGCACTCCCTGTACAAAAGCTGCACCCAGTTCCCCTGCTAAAAGGGGATCTTCTGAAAAATATTCAAAGTTTCTTCCACAAAGCGGACTCCTCTTAATATTAACCCCAGGCCCCAGCACAATATCTACCCCAAGGGCCTGACATTCTTTTCCAAGTTCTTCCCCCATACGATACAATACGTTCCGGTCAAAGCTTGCTGCAGTTGCACAGGCAGCCGGAAAACAGACTGCCTTAGAACTTGCACATTCCTCCATTCCTCCTACATCTCCTTCTGTAGTACGCAGACCATGCGGTCCGTCGCTTATCCGAACAGATGGAATCTTTAGTCTTTCCACGGCCTTGGTATACCAGAAATTCTGTCCCGAAGTCAACCCTGCTTTTTCTTCCAGTGTAAGTTGTGATACCATTTCCCGAAACATCTTATCTTTCATACCCATTCTCCTTAAATGCTTGTCAAAAGCTGAAATTTATTTTCCATAATAATTCAGATTATATATTTTTTTTCTTGTTTCATCTGCAATTTCAGGATCTATCCCCATAAAGTGAAGCGTGTCAAATTCCTGAAGCGTAATTAACATATTTTCTATGTCATTGGACTGTATTATTTCATAAAGCACAGGAATGTTTTTCTCTAAAATCTCTAATGCCTCCTTATCTTCCCTGAGGTCACCCAGAATACTTTCAGGCTTATAAACGTGTCTGTAATCATTTTTCGGGAAATAAGCAAAATCGTATTTTCCACTGCATAATTGCAGCTTTCCATTTTCACTTATCATTTCTCCGTTTACATTATCTGAGTATGTTAACCCATTACTGGAATATTCAGGAAGCAAAAGATCTGCTGTACAGTTAAATGGTATTTCAATATGGATACAAATCAATCCGTTTTCCTGTATTTTCCATTCTGATTTATAAACTCCCATTGCAGAATCATAGCTGCACATTACACCCTGAATCCGTATATCCGGTTTCGGTTCAATAAATGCTTCTTTAAATCCCGGTCTTTTTGGTCGGATTCCGGCAATATATTCATAAAAATACTGCACAACCGATCCATACGCATAATGATTTAAAGAATTCATTCCCGTACCTGAAAGCATTCCGTCCGAAAGCACCGAGTTCCATCTTTCCCAAACTGTTGTTGCCCCCAGATTCACACAGTACAGCCAGCCCGGATAATCTTTATTCAACAGAATTCTATACGCGATGTCCTCCATCCCATTTTCACCTAAAACAGAACATAATAGCGGTGTCCCTGCAAAGCCGCACTTTATCTTATAGCAATCCCTTGTCAGCCTTTCTTTAAATTGCTGTATTAATACATTCTTATTGTTGTAAAGTCCGAACTTTAAAGCAATAATATACGCGGTCTGGGTATCTACAGACAACCGCCCCTTTGGTGTAAAATACTCATTCAAAATAGCTTTTCTGATTTTTCCAGATAATTCCTGGTACCTTTGGGCATCCTCAGTATAACCAAGTACTTGTGCGATTTCAGATGTGATTTTTACAGAATGGTAATAATAGCAGCAGCCAATATAATTATCGTCAGTGCTTCCCTTAAGGCTTTGTTCTGTTATCCCATCCAGCGCAAGCCAGTCGCCAAATTGAAATCCAGGCTGAAATTTATAGTGCCTTCCCTGAGATTCATCCATAGAAACCATATATTCTACCCAATCTTTCATCGTCGTGTAGTAACTTCTGATTTCTTCCGCACACCCATAGCTTTGATATATCTGGTATGGCAAAATAGTCGCAGCATCTCCCCATATACTGCATGCTTCACTAAATGTACCAAGATCCGGTATAAAATTAGGAATGGCTCCATTTTTTCTTAATTGATGACTTCTGATATCCCTTAAATATTTCCTGTAAAATGCCCGTGTGTCCATGTTGTAACACGCTGTCGCGGCAAAAACCTGAGCATCTCCTGTCCAACCAAGACGTTCTCCCCTCTGCGGACAATCTGTTGGCATATCAACAAAATTCGATTTCTGGCTCCATATACAGTTTTCATATAATTGATTCAACATAGAATTTTGGGTTTTGCAAAATCCTGTCCTCTGGAGATCTGAATATATTACCCTACATTTTATATCCCCTAATTTGATTTCATTTGGCCAGCCGGTCACTCTTAAATACCGAAATCCCATATATGTAAAATGTGGACGGACTGTTTCTTTTCGCCCATCTGAAATATATTCAAATGTTGATTCTGCAATCGTATAATTATCATGGCAGAAATTCCCATGTTGCAATATTTCCCCACACTCAATTTTTATCCTTGTTCCTTTCGGGAAATCTGCAAAAAACTCCATATAGCCAACCATATTTTGTCCAACATCAAGTACCGTTTCTCCGATCGGCGTATGTATGATCTTGACCGGTACGATATCTTCCTTTACTGTCAATGGAAGGCTGTATCTTTCTTTCAATGGTGTTTTTTGCTTCTTTTTTACAGCCTGTTTCCATAGATTTTGTCTGTCATCCCATAATTGACGATTGATCTTTTCTCCGAAGTATATTCCACTGTCTTCAATGTCACTGCCTTTATATTTCCAATTGTCATCTGTACAGATTACTTCAATTCTGCCATCGAAATATTCAACACGGATCTCGGCTATCAGCATCATTTCATCACCAAATATTTTTTCACAGCCGTCTAATCCGAATTTTCCTATGTACCATCCCTTCCCTAATAAGAATTCAATTTTATTTTCTTTTTGTTGAAAGAGCAAATCTGTAATATCATATGTTTGATACTGCAAATTATCCTTATAATCATTTATAAATGGAGCAAGATAATCATTTCCTGCTTTTTTCCCATTAATGTATCCTTCATATACTCCCAGGCCACAGCAGTACAGCCTGGCTTTTTTTATTCCATCTCTTAGATAAAATTTTTTTTGAAATACAGGATGGAATGTATCCTCTTTATCCGTTCCAATCCAATCAGCTTTCCACTTGTGACACATTTTTGCTGTTTCAAAAAAAGCTGTTTCACTAGTCCCATACTCTCCATTTTCACCTTCCACATAAACCTTCCAGTAATAGGTCGTATAAGGCTTTATTTTGAAATCAGCCAATGTCCCTGTTGAATCCAGTTCTTCCCCTTCCATTTGAAAAACAATCTCATGAAACTCCTGATCTGCCGATATGGATATCCTTGCTTTCTTCTGCTGTTTATCCTCTGTTTTACGAACTTTCCAAGAGCAGATTATCTCTTTATATTCAAAGCCTATTGGATTCACCATACCATTTATTTTTAAATTATAAATTTCCATTTTCTTCACCTTAAAGCATCTCGGTTTTCTGCAAATTTTTCCGGTAAATCAGTTAATTTATTCCTCACCATGGCGTTTTTTTAATTCTACAGTGATTTCATCATATTCATTGAACAATTTTTTGAACGGAACCAACAAAAATGTTTCTATCGCCAGCATAAGTTCAGGAATACCAAAATACACAAGTACAATTGCTACATTTACCGCGCTGTTTTGAACCTCTGCCATCCCATCAAAGCCGACAACCGCAAGTATGAATGCCGCAATTGCAGTTCCGATCCCCATTCCAATTTTAGTTCCTACGCTTGTTCCCGAAGAATAAACTGCCGGTCTCGCTATACCGTTTTTATATTCTCCATAATCAGCCGCCATCGCATTCAAAGGGCTTAAAATCGCGCACATCGGTCCGTTAAAGAATGATGCGATCGCCGTCATAACCATTACATAAAGCATCTTATCCGGCGCAACTATACAGAGCGTACCTGGTATGATAGTGAATATATTACATACGATAACCAGTTTCAAAATTCCAAATTTCTTACTGTAAATCGGGCCTAATGCCGTAGAGATAATACACGGTATGTATGAAACCAAGCTCAGCAGGCCAAATGCTGCAGGATTTTTTAAAATATAGATTACATAGTAAAATGTCGCCCCCATTGCTACGCCTGCTGAAATATTCGTTAATAAATAAACGATTGTTACAAGAAGAAAATACTTATTATTAAATAAAGTTACAAGGAATTCCTTTATTGTGACTTTTTCTCTCCCCAGTTCCTCCTGACCATGCCGTTCTTTAATATTAAACCAACAAAACACCAAAATAATTGCACTGATTCCGTTTGCAATCAGACTCAGCTTAAAAAATCCGTCATTACCTAGAGCAACCGCAACATTCAATCCGAAGCCAACTAGCATCTGTACAATAAACAAAGCGGAAAATGCCCATGAACCAAGTTTAAAACGGTCATGTTCGTCTGTAGTAATTAAGTTCACAAGTGTGGGAGAGGCAACGCCGCTCATTGTTCCGAATACCGCAAACACAAGGATGTATAACACTGTTCCATAAATTATTTTTCCTGTCATTGAAAAATCAGGCGTTTTAAAAATCAGGCTGCTGCATATCATATTACCGACAGCGCCTATCATCAGCCATGGCTTCGCTTTTCCATATTTTGTATGAGTTTTGTCAATAATGACTCCCATGATCAAATCTGAAATACCATCTGTAACCCTGCAAAGCAGCATGATTGTTCCAACCACTGCGATAGATATTCCTACATAATCTGTCCAATAACCCGAGATAAACGAAGTTACCAGAATCCCCCCCAAGCCGGCAGCGCTTGTCAGTGCATAAGCAAGCACCTCTCTGTTCGACAATCTTTTTTCTTTGTTCATGATATCCTCCTTAACCATAATATATTTTTTATACGGATATGTTATAAAATCCAACATTCACTTTCAAGGATAAAAAAATATATAAAATCGGCTTTTTTCTATATGCAGTTTGTGGTATTATATTCAATAAAAATATGGAGGATTTGACTTTGAAACAGACCTGCATTTCCCGGGAAGACATTATCACATGGCTTTCAACGCCTGATAAAAGTGAAATTATTGCCAGAAAACACTATCAAGGGACGCAATGTAATTATAGAATGGATGAATTATTTGGACTTGCTAACGATTTTGAATCATCTACTGATTTAAGAAGTATATCTGAAATTTCTGAGTTGTCAGAAGATGGATATAAATTTACTGAAACAGACTGGATCCATCCTTTTTCCAGCCTTTCCATACACAAACACCCACGCTATTTCCCACCTTTTGACCACTATCATTATTTCTTTGAAATCTGCTATGTAATTGATGGATTTTGTGAACATATTATTAACCCTAAGGCGGAGGCCCATCCACTCACCTTGCATTCCGGGGATTTTCTTGTAATACCTCCCGGAACCCACCATATGATTACAATGAACTCTGACAGTACGATTGTTAATATACTCATCCGTAAGACAAACTTTGAGCAGGTATTTCTCCGCAACATTCCGGAAAATAGTGTTCTCTATCAGTTTTTTGTAAATGCACTATATACACAGAGTTCCAAAAGATACATTCTTTTTCGGAGCAATAATGATTTATCGATCAAAGAGATTTTTTATAATATGGCAGTGGAATATTGTAATAATCAATTATATTCCAATACACTTGTAAATCAGTATCTTTCCATCATCTTCACCATACTGTTACAGAAACACAATCAGTCAATTGAGTTTTCCAATGACTCCAGCCATACTCATTCCCTGATTCCTGCCGTTGTTCAATACATAGAGTACCATTATGCCCACACCAGTATAGAAGATATCGCCCAGCACTTCAATATAAATGCATCGTATCTTGGAAAGGTTTTTAAAGAAAAAACAGAGCATAAGCTGATTGATACTTTAATTAATACCCGCATCGAAAGCGCGAAAAAAATATTGTCCTCTACTTCTATCAGTATCGAACACGTTTCGGAACTTGTTGGATATAATGATACAACACATTTTATCCGAGTTTTTAAAAGAAAAACCGGGAAAACACCTTTGCAGTACCGGAAGTATACATGGCAGAATCAAAGATCAGTATCGCATAGGTAAGCGTGATAAACGCAACGCTTCCCCAGATTCCCATGGGCAGGAAGCCAACATCGTTGATTGCGCCTCCTGCTTGTTTTCATAAGCTTTGTTAGCGTTGACCGTATTGTGGATCTATGTAAAAGGGATCTTGCTATAAGGAGGACATCGGGAAGTCTACCGACAGATCCTTTTTTCATAAAATACCAGCAAAAAATAGAGAACTACTTATATGGAGTAGTTTCCCATGTATCAATTATTAGAATCCGTCAAAAAAGCATTGTAAAATCGTGCAAAGTTGTATATAATAAATTCGCTTTTTATGACTATGAACGAAAGAAAACAGGAAATAGACGCGATGTTCTCGGGTATACTATATAAAAAGGAGGATAAAAAATGGAACAGCTGTTACAGGAACTAAAAGGGGATCTCGCCGGCTTCCGTGAGATGACGAAAAAGTTTTATGCAGGAGAAGTCAGCCAGAAGGAATACAAAGGATTTTCCGGCGGCTTCGGAAGCTATGCCCAGAGGGGCGGGAAGGTAAGTATGCTCCGGCTCCGTCTGCCGGGGGGAAGGCTGTCGAAGGAAAAACTAAAATTTGTGGCGGATGTGATCACCGAATATCAGGTGAAAAGGGTGCACTTTACTACATGCCAGACGATCCAGCTCCACGATCTCAGCGAACAGGATGTCTGCGAGATCATGGAAAAAGCATTTGACGTAGGGATCATCACAAGAGGCGGCGGAGGGGACTTCCCGCGAAATGTCATGGCCTCGCCGCTTTCTGGGGTGGAGGCAGGAGAGTGCTTTGACGTCATGCCTTGTGCCATGGCAGCATCCGATTATCTGCTGGGCTTCATCAAGACCGTGAAGCTGCCCCGGAAATTAAAAGTAGGATTCTCTAATTCCCCGGCAAATGAAACTCATGTGACCTTCCGTGACCTGGGATTTGCGGCCAGAGAGGACGGTACATTTGATGTATACAGTGCGGGCGGCCTTGGAAATAATCCGCTGATGGGAGTACGGGTGGCAGAACAGGTGAAGCCGTCAGAGATCCTTTACTATATCAAAGCAATGGTAGATACCTTCCTCGCACACGGTAATTATGGAAGCAGAGCTAAGTCCAGGACCCGCTATATGCAGGCGGAGTTGGGTGCGGAGGGCTACAAAGCAGCCTTCCTGGAAATGCTGGAAAAAGCCAGGGAGGAAGACCTGGATATTACCATGGAGGAAAAGCCGGTGCAAAAATCCGGAAACGGCACGACGATTTCCGGAAATCGGATCATTGCCCAGAAGCAGAACGGCCTGTATGCGGTCCGCTATCATCCGGTGGGAGGCGTACCCCGTCCGGAAAAATTTGCGGAACTATATGCAGCGGTGGAACCCATGGAGGATGTAGAGCTGCGGATCGGGCCGGATGAGGAGATCTATATCATCAACCTGACCGGAGAGGAAGCAGAGAAGATCCTGGAAGTGACCTCCGACAGCGCCCGGAACATGTTCGAGACATCCGTAGCCTGCATCGGAAGCACCGTCTGCCAGATCGGGCTGCGGGATTCCCAGGGAGCATTGAAAGCAGTTCTTGACGAAGTGGAAAAATATCATTTCGGGGAGGGCGTGCTGCCCCAGATCCACATTTCCGGCTGTCCCTCCTCCTGCGGAACCCACCAGATCGGAACATTGGGATTCCACGGCGGAGTCAAACGGATCGACGGCGCGGCGGAGCCGGCTTTTACTCTCCATGTCAATGGCTCGGACACAGAAGGAAAGGAACGGTTCGGAGAGCAGTGGGGAATGATGCTCCAGAAGGACATGCCGGCATTTTTTGCGGAGCTGGGACAGGCGGTGGAGGCAGAGCAGACTACCTACGAAAAATGGTTTGACTCCGACCCGGAGAAGCTGCGGAAAATCACGGAAAAATATCTGCATTAAAGACGAAAAAGCGCAGCGATCCCGTGCAAGTGAAAATCAGACAAAAAGCAGGTAAAAACATGGAAGGAACTGTCAGAATGCAGTTGACAAATCAATAGAAAAATCCATATAATCCCGTCTTTAACAGTTATGCAAATATAAAACGCCGCAACTACAGTATCTATGTGGCTTGCGGCGTTTTGGGGTTCCAAAATGGAATATAGTAATTTTACTCCCGTCCTTTGCTCATTTTTTGAATTCCTCTCATCTTTTGTCGGGTGAGAAATTGATAGTCGGTCCGAAAGCCGCAGACCTTATGTAAGTCATCTGTCAGCTTTGTGCGTTTGTAGAGCGGCATATACCCCTGGTCTTCAATATCCGCAAAATTCATTTCCTTGAGCGTCCTCAAAATCTCATCGCAGGTATACTCATCCCCAAGCTTTTTTTCCAGGATACGGTACACAAGGAGTGCCAGAAAGCAGGTCAGGAAATGGGCTTCCAGCCGGTCCTCAAGCCGGACAAATGCCGGACGGGCTTCAAAATCCGTCTTCATAATTCGGAAACACTCTTCGATCCGCCAACGGCCTTCACTGACTTTCAGAATGGGGAACACGTCATCATCCAGAAGATCGGTGCATACCGCATACAGTCCATCATATCTGGCTTCTTCTGCAATCTTTTCTTCATCCAGATAATACGTGATTTTGGCTTTTTTCCCCTCTTTTGTGACAGCCTGTTTCCCTATAAACCGAGCCGGATCATTGGGATTTTTTCTCTGGGCCTTCCGTTTTCCAGATGCGATCATTTTTTCGGCACGTTCCACCTGCCTCCTGCGGCTCTCCTTCTGGTAAGCAGCATATTTTGGGGAATACGTAATGATCAGGCGCTGGTGTAGTTTCTTCGTGGTGTAGGGACAGTCTTTATAGAAAAGGCTCTGTTTTTCTTCTTTTACGTCGTCGAGGTTTACAGGCTGGTCATCGGAAAGACGCTTGAAGCCGTTTCCATTGAGAGCCCACTCCCGGTCTTCGGCAGGTAGTTTTTTGATGGATTGTGTTACGATGAATGCCCTTTTGCCCATATGGTTCAATACTCGATTGTCCTCAGACCCGAGATCTGCATCGCAGCAATAAATAAACTTTGTGTGTCCGAATTTCTGGAGCACTGTTTCTTCCAGGGGCTTCAAGGATTTCTGTTCGTTCTGGTTTCCCGGGAAGAGGGAAAATGCCAGGGGGATTCCATCCGCGTCTGTGAACATTCCCATCTGCACGATCGGATTGGGACGGTGTTCCTTGCTCTTCCCGTATTTTTTGCTTCCCTCTTCCTGCTCGATCTCAAAGTAATAGTTTGTACAGTCATAATAGAGGATCCCGTCTTTCCTGTGGATCTCGAAATTACTGTTTTTATAGGCTTCTGTCTGTATGAAGTCACATTCCCGGGCAAGCACACTCAGGGCCCGGTAGACATCATGCTCCTCATAGGAAGGTTTTTCGAGAAACTCCATTGCTGTCTTGTAGGATACACGTTTGCTGCCCGGATCCAGGATTCTGGTGTAGATCAGGTCTGACAGAATGGCATTGATGTCATACTGAAATTTATACCGTGCTTTGATCTTACGGCAGGTCCGGTCAATCCCAAGTCCATAATAGATGGATTGAAGGAAAAGGTATCCTCCTTTGTAAAGTTTTTGCTGCTCGTAATCCAGCTCTCTGTCGGCATGGAATGGGATCAGGACTGTTTTGGCTTCCTTACCCTTTTTATAGTTTTCCGTTTCAAGGCGGGCCTGTTCCCGAGCCCAGGCCATCACTCCGTCCCTGTCAGTACCTAGTTTTTCGGAAAGTTCTTTGAGCGTACCAAGCTTGCGTATTCTTTTGGAAGTACTTTTACCTTTGCTGTTTATATATGATTGTGTGATATAAAAAGATTCTGCATTTTTAGATTTTGATGTTGTTACTTTCATGCTGATAGCCTCCTATATAGCATTATATCATACATTACTAAAAAATACCATAAAATAAAACAAAAAATTTGACAAAAAAATACAGACTTTATGAGGCCTGAGAGGTATTTTTATCATATGGAACTGTCAAACATCCGTGCGGAAGATTGCTGAAAAATATCTGTAATATCAGGAAATATATCACCGTACAGCCGGAATTATTTTCCAATGGGACAGCTATATGTCATATTAGATGTGCTATACTTTACCGGCAGCATAAGAAGCGGCTGCATGGCAGATTTGCTTCGGGGCTGACAGGATCAGAATTGGAGGTGAAGATATGGAAAAATGGTTGTATGTAATGACGATCAAGAAGGCAAAAACATATAACAAGGTTACAAAGGCCGTAATCACAAGGCATGTAGAGAATCTGAGAAAACTGGATGCCGAAGGGAAAATCGAGCTTTGCGGCCCCTTTAAGGGGTATCCAGGAGTTGCCGGCATGGTCATTTTTAAGACCCAGAGCTATGAGGAGGCCGAAGCACTGTGCAGGCAGGAACCGCTTGTTGCCGAGGGGTATGCGTCCTATATTCTGGCAGCTTTGCAGGTGGCCGACAAGGATAACAACTATTTGCTATAAAAAAGTGCCAGCTGTGAGTACCTGGCCAGAGGGTGAACAATAACCGTCTGGCCGGGTGCTCCCGAGCAAGCCCATTTTTTACTTGACACATTCTTTAAATCACTGCTATAATACACCTACATATCAGGGAAAAATCTTTATTCATCCATTTATTCAAAGATACAAATCTGAAATTTATCAATGGAATCCCCAATATGGAAGTCACAATGAAATAAATGTTTCGTATTACATTGGAAGAGACGGCGTGGCTGCTAAGTAAGCGGAAGAGCACTTTTGTTTACAATGAGATCTTTAGTCAGAAAACACTTGCATTTTCTCTCCAATGTCATACAATGGAAAGGAGACAAGATGAAAAGAAAACTGGAACAACTAAATTTACTGGACGATTTTTTGTTCGGCAGCGTATTGTCTTATCCGGAAATCGGGGAACGATTACTCAAAGCTAAAGCAGGTGATTGTTTTGATGATTATGCCCTACGATCCATTTGATAAAAACCGGATTTTATACACGATCCGCAGAAAATGTGAAGAGGAGCCGGATATGGATTACGATGACGGGGCGGCAACCTATTTCTTTTATACAAAGGGAAAAAAGGGGGAACTGTCAGAAGAGGCGCGGAAGCTTCTCCGATATATGGAGGATTCCTGCGGAGACAATGCGGATAGCGCACTGCTTGTGGACATCCACAAAATGGTAGAGACGGTCCGGCACGACAAGGAGGTGTCTTTAGAGTATATGAAGGTATATGAAAGAGAGCGGATGATTGAGAGCCGTGGAGAAGCAAAAGGTAAGATCAAAGGTGAGATACTGGGAGAAATGAAATTTATTCGAAATATGTCAAAGTCTATGAAACCGGATAAGATTTCAGAATCCTCCGGGCTGGATCAGGAGTATATTGAAAAAATCCTTACCTACATATGGAAATATCCTGAGGAAACGGATGAGGCGGTTGCGGACAGGATACTTGCTGCCGGGAAAAAAGAGGAATGACAGAAGCATAATTGGTCAGACAAGGGAGAACAGCATGTGTCTGATCCTGGTCAATCATCATACAGATGGATCGGGATCAGGTACATGCTGTTTATGCATACGCATGCAGATTGTCCGCCAATAGAAAAGAAAAATAAAATTTGGCTGGATTTTGTTATGGAGTTACTGTGAATAGTAACGTTATGGAATTTTGTTTTGAAAAAAAGTCTTGACATTTTTGAGTGAAGTGATAAAATAAATTTTGTGAAAAATGTTTTATATACGAACAATTTGCGATGCAAACAATTGTTGAATCAAACAATCAGCGGCGTGAACAATTGAAATCGTATCCAATCAGTGCAGCGAAACGGCAAGTACATGATTTTGTAAAGGAACAGATTAAAAAGACAGCAGCCATATCCCAACGAAGAAGGAATACGCTGCAAACCAGGAGGTGAGTGGAATGTGTAAATCATGCAGTATCAACGATCAGGTTGGATTTGAGATTCAACGGACGGGGCATATGATGTCCCGGAGGTTGGAGGCTCGGGTGAAGGCGGAGGGTGTCGATGAGGTAACGCTGACCCATGGATGGATCATCCGTTTCCTCTATGAGAACCGGGCGAAGGAGATTTTTCAGAAGGATATTGAGAAGTATTTTCTGGTGGGCAGATCTACGGTGACAAACAGTATACAGCTCATGGAGAAGAAAGGGCTGGTGCGCCGGGAATTTGTAGAGTGCGACGCAAGGCTGAAAAAAGTGCTTCTGACGGAAAAGGGAATCCGCGCCCATGAGACCATCGAGGCAATGATCGCGGAGCTGAACTGCGGGCTGCTGGACGGAATTGACGAAAAAGACGCGGAGACGTTTCTCAGGGTCATCCGCAGGATCAAGGAAAATATAGAACAGCAAAAGTAATAACATGAGCAATAATAAGAGCAATAACAAGAGCAGCAAGAAGGAGGAGCCTAATGATCAGGACTTTATTAAAAGAAGTGAAAGAGTATAAGAGAGCGTCCATCGCAACACCTTTGTTCATGCTCCTGGAGGTTTTGATGGAAACGCTGATTCCGTTTCTGATGGCATCCATCATTGATGACGGCGTTAACGCGGGAGATATCGGGCACATTTACAGGGTGGGCGGCTTCATGGTGGCCGCTGCTGCGGTGGGCCTGTTTGCCGGAATGGCAGGCGGGCGGTACGGGGCAAAGGCTTCCGCCGGATTTGCAAAAAATCTGCGGGAATCCATGTTCAACCACATCCAGACATTTTCATTTGCAAATATTGACAAATTCAGTACAGCCGGGCTGGTGACCCGTCTGACCACAGATGTGACCAATCTGCAGAACGCGTACCAGATGATTTTGCGGATGTTTACCAGGGCGCCGGCCAGCATGATCTGCGCAATGGTTATGGCATTCAATATCAACGCAAGGCTTTCCAGCATTTATCTGGCGGCAGTTATTATTCTGGGCGTGATCCTGTTTTTCATCATCCGCCATGCCACCGGATTTTTTCAGCAGGCATTTCCAAAGTACGATGAGTTAAATGCCTCTGTCCAGGAAAATGTATCCGCGGTCCGGGTGGTGAAGGCATATGTGAGAGAAGAGCAGGAAACAAGCAAATTTCAGCGGGCAAGCCAGAACATTTACAATATTTTCGTAAAAGCGGAATGCAACGTGATCGTAAATGCGCCGCTGATGATGTTTACGGTGTATACCTGCATCATCCTGATCAGTTGGCTGGGGGCGAAAATGATCGTCAGCTCGGCACTGACTACAGGCGAATTGATGAGTTTGCTGGCTTACTGTATGAATATTTTAATGAGCCTGATGATGCTGTCCATGGTATTTGTCATGATTTCCATGAGTATGGCCAGTATCCGGCGTATTTCCGAGGTGCTTCATGAGACCAGCGACCTGGACAATCCGGCAGAGCCGGTCTATGAGGTGAAGGACGGGAGCATCACCTTCCGCCATGTGGATTTCGCCTATAAAAAGGACAGCGCCGAGCCGGTTCTCAAGGACATCAATCTGGAGATCCGCTCCGGTGAGACCATCGGGATTATCGGGGGCACCGGCAGCGCCAAGACAAGCCTGGTCAACCTGGTGAGCCGCCTGTACGATGTGACGGACGGGGAAGTGCTGGTCGGCGGAAGAAATGTCAAAGAGTATGATATGGAGTCGCTGCGGAACCAGGTGTCGGTGGTGCTGCAGAACAACGTGCTCTTTTCAGGAAGTATTTTGGAAAATCTCCGGTGGGGCGATCCGGACGCGTCGGACGAGGAATGCGAGGCGGCCTGCCGGCTGGCCTGTGCGGATGAATTTATCCAGAGATTTCCGGACGGGTATCATACCCATATTGAACAAGGCGGAAGCAACGTGTCCGGAGGGCAGAAGCAAAGGCTCTGCATCGCCCGCGCCCTGCTGAAAAAACCGAAGATCTTGATTTTGGACGACAGCACCAGCGCTGTGGATACGGCCACGGACGGCAAGATCCGCCGGGCTTTCCGGGAAGAGATCCCGGATACCACGAAGCTTATTATCGCGCAGAGGATTTCCAGTGTGCAGGATGCGGACAGGATCATCGTTATGGAGGAAGGCCGGATTGACGGCTTCGGAACCCACGAAGAGCTGCTGGCGCAAAATGAAATTTACCGGGAAGTCTTCGAATCCCAGACCCAGGGCGGCGGGGACTTTGATGAACCATCCGGAGAGGCTTCGGAGGAAAAGGCCCGTGAAAGATCCGGGGAAGCTTTGGACGAAAAGGGACGTATTGAAAGAAAGAGAGGTGAAGCCTGATGCCAGGACCGATGAACAGAGGCCCCAGAGGTATGAAGCCCCAGGTAAAGAACCCGGGAAAACTTCTGGCACGGCTGATGAACTATGTTTTCCGGGACTATAAGATTCATTGTATTTTCGTATTTATCTTTATTTTCCTGGGCGTGATCGCCAATGTACAGGGAACCATGTTTACAAAAAATCTGATCGACGATTATATCACTCCGTTTCTGCTGACGGATTCGCCGGATTTTTCACCCCTTGCCCATGCCATCGGCAGAGTGGCTGTATTTTATGGGGTGGGGATTGTTTCTACCTATGCGTACAACCGGATCATGGTCACGGTGACCCAGGGTACTCTCCGGGATATGCGGAATGAACTGTTTGCCCATATGCAGAAGCTTCCGGTCAAATATTTTGACACCCATGCGCACGGCGATATCATGTCGGTTTATACCAATGATATCGACACGCTGCGGCAGATGATCAGCCAGAGCATTCCGCAGATCATCAACAGCGCGTTTACCGTGGTGAGCGTCTTTGTCAGCATGGTGATCCTGAATATCCCATTGACCATCGTCACCTTGATCATGGTAGGATTGATGCTGTTCTGTTCTCAGAAGTCGGCCGCAAACAGCGGAAAATATTTTCTGGAACAGCAGAGGAACTTAGGGGCGGTGAACGGATTTATTGAGGAAATGATGAACGGCCAGAAGGTGGTCAAGGTCTTCTGCCATGAGGAGGAGAGCAAGAAGGAGTTTAAGAAGCTCAATGACCGGCTTTTCGTAAGCGCGGACCGGGCCAATACATTTGCCAATTTCCTCGGCCCCATCAATGCCCAGCTTGGAAATATCAGCTACGTGATCTGCGCCATCGTCGGCGGCATCCTGGCCCTCAACAGGGTGGGCGGCTTCACGTTGGGCGGGCTGGCCAGTTTTCTGACCTTCAACAAGAGTTTCAGCATGCCCATCAACCAGGTCAGCCAGCAGTTAAATGCCATTGTCATGGCTATGGCAGGGGCGGAGAGGATCTTCCAGCTCATGGATGAACCGGAGGAGGGCGACGCAGGCTATGTGACCCTGGTCAATGTGACCGAGGAAAATGGGGAACTGAAAGAGAGCAGGGAGCGCACCGGAAGATGGGCCTGGAAGCATGTCCACCAGGCGGATCAGTCCGTGGATTATGTGGAGCTTACGGGAAATGTTGTCTTTGACGGTGTGGATTTTGGATATAACGATGAGAAGATCGTGCTCCACGATGTAAAATTATTTGCAGAGCCGGGACAGAAGATCGCCTTTGTCGGTTCCACTGGGGCAGGTAAGACCACCATCACCAATCTGATCAACCGATTTTACGATATTCAGGACGGGAAGATCCGGTACGACGGTATCAATGTCAACAAGATTAAAAAAGCCGATCTGCGCCGTTCCCTGGGGATCGTGCTGCAGGACACTCATCTGTTTACCGGGACGGTGAAGGAAAATATCCGTTTCGGCAAGCTGGACGCTACTGAGGAAGAGATCGTGGCGGCGGCAAAGCTGGCCAATGCGGACGGATTTATCCGAAGGCTGCCCAATGGGTATGATACTATGCTCACCGGGGACGGGGCGAACTTAAGCCAGGGACAGCGGCAGCTTCTTGCCATTGCCAGGGCGGCAGTGGCAGACCCGCCGGTACTGATCCTGGATGAGGCCACAAGTTCCATCGACACCA
>Ga0224748_10084_pt1 | contig 20949 bp, 24 predicted proteins | sample LIM_F_Water_Neg_FD_182074 | JGI IMG/M metagenome (GOLD analysis project Ga0224748, IMG submission 182074) | Enriched cells from gastrointestinal tract of the lab mouse from Pacific Northwest National Laboratory (PNNL), Richland, Washington... | ecosystem: Host-associated > Mammals > Digestive...
CCACTTCCTTTACGGACAGGGTAACCCCGTTTTCTGCAAATAATGCAGATACCTGTTCAGGATCTTCTGCAATCAAAATTTTATTTATAAAAGCTTCGTCTTCTAATAAAGCGTTCAATTTATCTGACATTATATTCTTCCTTCCTTAAATAAAGTAACGTCCCGATTTGCCTGCGGGGTCAAAAGGGTTTCCGTTTCTCTTCTACCATCTTCTGCGGGTCCAGCGGCTTACGGCGTCAATGCCGTCCAGGAAATAGTCTGTAAGTGTTTCGATTAATCCGCCGCCTGCAACCTCTTCCAGGTCAGATTCAGACAATTCCCCTTCTCCGGACGCCTGACTTTCCAATATGCCCTGAAGCTTGTTGATCTCCGGAATGGAGAGGGAAATCCCCTTATTATCCAAGGCTTTCTGTACGGCTTCAGCAGTGTCCAGTTCCATCAGTTCATTCATGAATTCCGGAGTCATAATTTCTTTTAAATTTTCTTTTTCCATGATCAGCTCTCCTTTCAGTGATTACCAGCGTCTGCGTGTAATCTTTTCACCGATGCCGATTCCGGTCAGCGCTGTTACACCATAGGTTATAGCCGTCCAAAGCAGCACGAACCCACCTGCAACATCTTCCAGGGCATCCTCAGACAGTTCGCCTTCAGTCTCGGCACCTTCCAATTTTTCTTTTATTTTGCTGATTTCATCAGCGGTTACGGTGATTCCTTCCTTTTCAAAGGCCGCGCACACCTCCTCCGGTGTTTCCAGTTCCAGAAGCTTGCTTACAAAGGCCTCGTCAGCCATCAGGCTTTTCAGTTTTTCTTCATTCATCAGTGAAATTCTCCTTTCAGTTTTTATCTGATGTTTTCTGTAAATATTTACGCTATTTTATACACGGGGATTTGAAAATTGTTACACGATAATAAAAGATTGCAGGATTTCCTGCCCGCTTTCAAAAATTGTTCCAGTTGTTTTTATTCTGATGAAGCATTTTTTGTAACATTTCCATTTCTTCCGTGTATATAATAAAAAACAGGTTATTGTCCGGAACAGGATGCTGCATTGACTGCGCAGTCCACACGGAGACAGGAGAGAATGCCATGCCAAAGGTGGAAGAATATATAAAGTACCTCAGGAAGAAGCAATACCCCGCATTGTTCAGCGGGGAGACAGAAACCGCCCTTGTAAATATTTCCAGCCAGTACGGGGATCTGGAGACAAAGGAGACGATTCAGGAGGTTTCCCTCACCAGCGGGGAAAAAAGCTGCGACTATTCTATCAAGATAGACTGCGAAGCAAATAAATATGTAAAAGAATACTGGCTGGAGCTGGACGAAACGGCCTGCCGCTTACTGCCCATCACACCCTGCTGGTTTGTGGACGCGTCGGCAGTGCGTCCGGGGACGGATCTTACCTGGCTGAAAGAACAGGTGATGCCGAACTTTTTGTCCGCCGAAGAAAATCATGCAATCTGGCCGGTCTTTGAGCGTTGTGTCAGCGCGATGCCAGGCCGGGCCAAAGAGCTCTTCCAGATCGGTGTCATGGCGGGCAGGCAGGATCGGCGGATGCGTCTGTTTCTGGATGATATGAAGCCCGGCGATATCCGGGACTATCTGGCAGAGCTGGACTGGCCGGGAGACCTGGACCGGCTTTGTACTCTGCTGGAGCGACTGTCACCCTATGCGGACAAAGGAAAGTTCATCATTGACTTTAACGCGGCCAGGACCGGTATTTCGGAAAAGCTGGGGATCAATTTTGGTACACGTACGAAAAAGCAGGAAGAAACAGAGAGACTCCTGGATTTCTTATGCAGGGAGGGGCTCTGCCGGGAGGACAAGAAGGAGGATGTGCTGCGCTTTACGGCCCGCTATCCGTCCCATACGCCCTACATACAAAATGACATTTGTAAATATTGTGAATTACGCTTATCAGGACGGCAAAGGAAATGTGCGGGTAACCTATGACATTGGGAAGGATGGAGAACAGCGCTCGCTGAATATCAGCCTGGAGGATTGCGGAACACCCTATAATCCCCTCAGCAAAGCCGATCCGGATATCACCCTGAGCGCGGAGGAGCGCAAAATCGGCGGGCTTGGAGTGTTTATGGCAAAAAAATTTCTCGACTCCATCCGGTATGAATGGAAGGAAGGGTATAACTGCATTTCCTTCGAAAAGAAATGGAAGGTAGCATAATTTTAGATACAGATCACACCTGATCAGGGTATGACCTGTATCTCATTGATCGTAACAATGGATCAGGAGAATACAGCAGATGTCAGATAAAATGAAAAAAACGCCGGGAGAGCAGTTGGCGTGGAACTATCCGCAGCTGATCCTGTCCCCGGAAACCGGATTAAAAGAAACTGCGGAATATAAGGATATTGTTCTGCGCGGGAAGCTGCCCGGGGAATGCGCGTGCCCTTTCGTGACGTCAGAGGAGGATTCCTTTCAGGAGATGGATACTCCGGCGGGAAAAGCGGAGGTCTATTTTCTGCATCATCGGGGCAGCTTTGAGCGCGCGGTGCAGATTCTTGCTTACCGCGGAGAGCCTTGTCCGCTGCCTGCGTCCATGGGTGCGGTGACCATCCGGGGGCTGAATAACTGGAGAAAGATCTATGCCCGCAAAGCCGAATATCTGGCAGCAGGCAATACGGACTGGAACGCGGAGTTCCGGCGTTTTACACAAACTGCGGACAACTATAAGGATACGATCATTCTGCTGTCAGGCGGCTATTACAGCGCGGTGTCCCCGGAGGAAGCGGGATTTCCGGAGGAGGACTGGAAACGGTACTCCCGGATCATCCGTACCTGGCATGAACTGGCCCACGTGGTCAGCAGACGCATGTATCCGGATCATCAGGAACCGATCCGGGACGAGGCGGTGGCTGACTGCATCGGCCTGATCGCTGCATTCGGAACCTACGACCTGCGCCTGGCGGAGCTGTTTCTGGGGATCACGGAGGAGGGCTACCGGGCAGGAGGAAGGCTGGAAAACTACATTTCCAATCCGGCTGCCGACCGGGAGGTGACGCAGGGGCTGCTGGAAAGAACCCGCCGGATCATGGGAGAGCTGAAAAAGGCTGTGGATGCTTTTGACGGCAGAGAGCCGTTTTCGTGTCTGCAGATGATAGAAGAAGGGCGGGTTGGGATATAAGCTGGTGGTTACAGTTCACGGCCCAACCGGCCGCGAACTGTAACGCATCCAGCCCATTGAAAAGTCGCCTGACGGCGGTCCTAAGCGCCAGCGACGCTTGTTTAGGACGGACCGGAACGGAGTGTAGACGGGCTGGATGCCCGCCCCATCACTGAATTAGCCGGATGCCGTGCAGCAAGTGCACGACACCGTGTGAACAGTAACCTCTGCTGCACTCATATAGTGCTTCAGCCTTATTTTTTTGTTGCTTTTTACTCCTGCATATGGTAAAGTAAAAACACCCACAATTCCATCGGGTACATTTTCAAACATTCTAAATATCTGATATGAAAATTTCTATTCCATTTTCAAGGCTGTATCGCCTGATTTCAATGTTTGAAACGAAAAAACAAACTGTTATACCGTTTCTGTGAACCCCATAGGTGGGAACATAAACTATACTGGGAAAGGAGTGATCGCATGCCTTGATTGTACTTGTATTCCGGCAGCCAAAGAACTATAATATAAGGGAAAACAAAGAGGAGTATAGATGGGACAAAAAGATATCGTAGAAAAAAATCTGGAAGATTACAACGATGTGTTTGCCGACATCGTAAATGCGCTTGTTTTTAAAGGAAAACAGGCAGTGAGGCCCAGGGATCTGATGCCTGTGAAAGTCAGGTCCCAGTATAAAGCAGACGAGGGGAAGCTGCATGAGGAAGAACGGGATAATGCAAAGTACTGGTCAAAGGGGAATGTCAAGATTGCCCTGCTGGGACTGGAAAACCAGACGAAGCCAGACCAGGATATGCCTTTCAGGGTCATCGGATATGACGGCGCCGCCTACCGGTCGCAGTTGTTAGATGAGAAGTCAAAAGAACGCTGCCCGGTACTGAGCATCGTCCTTTACTTCGGAGAATCCCACTGGAATGGTCCGAGGTCGATTTTGGAGATGGTGGATCTTCCGGAAGGCATGGAAAATTATGTGAACGATTATAAGATCCACATATTTGAAGTGGCATATTTGACAGAGGAACAGGTAAAATTATTCAGAAGCGATTTTCGAATCGTGGCAGACTATTTTGTACAAAAACGAAAAAACAAAAAATATACCCCCGGAAGGAAGACGATCCGGCATGTGGATGCCGTATTAAAATTTATGTCTGTTATGACAGGGGATAGGAGATTTATAAATGCCCAAAAGGGAAAAAAATCAGGAGGTGACCAAAACATGTGTGAAATACTGGATCAGATTGAAAACCGCGGAATCCAGAAGGGGATGGAGATCATGCGTGCGGAGATGGCAGAAAAGGAGGCTTCTCTTGCAAAGAAAGAAGCGGAGCTTGCCCGGAAGGAAGCCCAGCTTGCACAGGCGATGGAGTTGTTGAAAAAAAATAACATTGCATTTGTTTCATAGCGGCCGCCCATTGCCCCAGGGCTTTGATCTAGCTTTATGCAAATTGTTTCCGGCTGTGCGGTTGGATACTCTAAAGAGTATCCAATCCATTCATCCATTCGCAAAATTCGTGCAACCGCACAGATGGAATTATTTTATATCAGGGGAAGAACAGGAAAATATTTCACAGGGAGGTGTGGCAGAAATGATGAAGCTTCCGATTGGGGAAGAATTTTTTGGCAATATCAGAACAAAGGGATTTTACTATGTGGATAAAACCAGATTTATTGCAGATCTTTTAAAAAACCGGGGAAGTGTGAATCTCTTTACAAGGCCGCGCCGTTTTGGAAAAAGTCTGAACCTGGATATGCTTAAGACGTTTTTTGAGATTGGGACAGACGCCGCATTATTTGAAGGACTGGAGATCGAGAAAGAAGCAGAACTATGTGAACGACATATGGGGAAATATCCTGTTATTATGATCAGTCTGAAAGATGTAACAGGAGCATCCTATGAGGAAGCGTTAAAGGTGATGTCCCGAGTCATAAAAACAGAAGCCCGCAGGCATCAATATTTGCTGGAAAGTAATAAACTTACAGAGATAGATAAGGAGTCACTGCGGGAACTGTACGCAAAATATCTGGAAGAGGATGTACAGCAGGAAAGTATCAGGCTGCTTTCAGAAATGCTGAACAAGCATTATGGAAAGGGCGTGATCATTTTAATAGATGAATATGATGTTCCTTTGGATAAAGCATATCAAAATCATTATTATACACAGATGGTACATTTTATCCGGTCTGTATTCAGCCAGGCGCTTAAAACAAATAAAAATCTTGAATTTGCTGTTATTACAGGATGTCTGCGTATTGCCAGAGAAAGTATTTTTACAGGTTTAAATCATTTTAAGATCCGCGGCATTTCCGATGTGGAATGTGCGGAATATTTTGGATTCACAGATGATGAAGTCAGAACAATGATGGAGTATTATGGGGTGGAAGATAGGTTTTCTGATGTAAAGGAATGGTATGACGGATATCATTTTGGAGCGGTTGATGTATATTGCCCCTGGGATGTGATCAACCAGTGCGACAAATTGAGAGTAAAAAAAGACGCGGTCATGGAACCGCACTGGGAAAATAGCAGCAGCAATGCCATTGTTCAGGATATTTTGTCGGAAGCTACGGAAACGACGAAAGCAGAGATTGAAGTATTAATTTCCGGCGGATATGTAGAAAAACAGTTGCTTCCTGAACTGACATATACAGATTTTGACAGTGAGGATATAGATACCCGTCAGACATATTTATGGAGCGCGCTTTTTTCTTCGGGTTATCTGACGGATCAGGGGGAGACGGATGGGGGATACTATCGGCTGGTTATTCCCAACAGGGAAGTTCTGGGAATTTACGAGAAGAAGATTCGCTCATGGTTCAAAGTAAAAATACTCGGCGATACAGCTAACTGGAAAAAGTTCTGTATGGCCGTCAGAGATGGAGAAGCGGAGATAGTTGAGAAAATCTTAAACAAGTTTATGGCAGATTCCATTAGTATCAGGGATACATTTGTAAAAAAACCAATGAAAGAGAATTATTATCATGGAATGCTGTTTGGATTGCTGAAAGCAGAAGGAAGGTGGATTGTAAAATCCAATGCGGAATCGGGGACAGGTTACACGGATATCAAGATTACAATTCCGGCAGAGAAGATCGGGTGTGTTATCGAACTAAAATATGCGGAAGACGGGGCATTTGATTTTGCGTGCCGTGAAGCGATGAAACAGATTGAGGATGGGGGATATGCAACTGCGCTTATACAGGAAGGAATGCAGACAATCCATAAGTTTGGGATCGCATGTTATAAGAAAACATGTAAAGTGATATACAGGGGATGACAGAAGATGTATTTTAAATGAGAAATGGAGAGCAGCTTATGGCCGAGTGCATTGTTGTCGGAGCGGGCGGATTTATTGGGGCGGTCTGCAGATACCTGATCGGATTGATCCCATTCAATGAGGGATGCGCATTTCCGATAAAGACATTTTTAATCAATATAGCAGGATCTTTCCTCATAGGGATCATAGCGGCGCTGGCAATGAAAACAGACTGGCTCAATCCCAGAACAGTTTTGTTTTTAAAGGCCGGAATATGCGGAGGTTTTACGACCTTTTCCTCTTTCGCACTGGAAACGGGAGATTTGATAAAGGGCGGAAGGGCGCATATTGCAGCGCTGTACGCGATTCTGAGCGTGGTGTGCGGAACGGCCGCAGTATTCGCGGGACAGGGAATCATCCGGAAGGGATGATATCGGGCGGAGAGATTAGTGATGCCTTTACGTGACTGATTCCAGTCAGATAAAAAACGTCAATCAGCTTTTTACAAACTTCGCCCGACGAATCTGACTGTCATTTTTATCTGTCTGTGAACAGCAGCGCTTTTACTGCCAGGCCGCCAGATTTTTTTTGACAAACTGCTGAAATGTCCGGGGCTTTTTTCCCATAATCTGCTCAAAGACGGAGGTGACTTCCTTTGCAGATCCAAAACGCGTCATCATATACAGGATTCCCATAACCGTGCTGTATTCTTTTTCCAAACCTCTGATTTCGATCCAGTATTTTTTGGCAAAGGATGGATTTGGGTCTGCATACAGGATTTCCCGGCCCAGTTCTTTTGATAGAATTTCCGCAGCCTGCCGGTAGTCGATTGCTTCAGGGCCTGTTATAGAATACCCTTTATTTTGATGCATTTCCGGTTCACTCAATACTTTGGCCGTGATTTCCCCAATGTCCTCTGCGTCTATAAAGCTGGTCAATGCCTTTTTTACAGGAACGACGATCCGGTTGAAATGTTTGATTTCAAATGCGTGAACTCCGCTGATGTTCTGCATAAAAAAGCCAGGACGTATATGGCAGTATGGAAGGCCGGCCCGTTCTATGTACTTTTCAATTTTGTGGTGCGGTGGGAAAGGGTTATGCTCAACGCCGATCAGGGAGAGGAAGCTGACAAGCCGGATTCCGCCCTTTTCTTTCAAAGCATCTATAAAAGGCTTCAGATCTTCGGGCTTTCCCAAATGCGGCGGGCGCATAATAAATATCCTGTCAACATCTTTTAAAGCGCCGTGAAAGGTTTTTGGGTCAGTAAAGTCAAAATAAACGATCTCTGCCCTGTCTTGAAACATTTCAGAGAGCTTGCCGGTGCGGGTGCCTGCAGCCGTGATCTCCTGCCCATTTTCAAGGGCATATTGCGCAACATATCTTCCTACATTTCCGGATGCACCGGTAATCAATATTCTGCCCATTGCTTTTTTCCTCCAAGAAATTTGATTTGCTGGTTTCATCAGCATTCGCTTTTTCAAAATCGGTCTTTTTATAGAAAGCAACCCATGCTATAATGACCATATCACAATAAAATGATAATACAATCTGGAGGAAATTGGAAGATGAAAATTTTGGTCATTACAGGCAGCGCGCATAAAAAAGGAACATCATCATATCTGGCAGATTCATTTATCAGGGGAGCGGAAGAAGCCGGGCATGAGATCTTCCGGTTTGACGCGGCATTTAAAAATGTGCATCCCTGTGTCGGATGCGATTCCTGTCAGAAGGGAAGCCGGGCCTGCGTATTCAAAGACGACATGCAGGAGTTGAACCCGGAGCTTTTAAAGGCGGACGCAGTTGTATTTGTTTCTCCCATTTATTATTATGATATAAATGCGCAGATAAAAGCTGTCATAGACCGTTTTTACGCAAATAATTCCGCATTGAAGGGGGCGGATAAAAAGGCGGTTTTGATGATTACATATGGGGATGAAACAGAAGAATCGGCGGAGGGCGCGGCTGCTTCTTACAAGGGCATGGTAAAATATCTGGAATGGAAGGATGCGGGGATTGTCTCTGCAAAAGCCTGCTATGTACTCGACGACATCCTGGATTCAGAATATCCGAAGCAGGCATATGAGCTGGGGAAGAATCTGTAAATAAATTTGTTTTTTAAAGGACGTGGATGGTATGTGGTTCCTATTTGCATTGTTATCCGCAGTTTTTGCGGCGCTCACCTCAATACTGGCAAAAGTCGGCATCGAAGGTGTTAACTCCAATCTGGCGACAGCCATCCGCACGGTGGTCGTGGTAATGATGGCATGGGGAATGGTGTTTTTGACCCATGCCCAGAACGGCATTTCCGAAATAAGCAGAAAAAGCTGGCTGTTTTTGATACTGTCCGGTCTGGCAACAGGCGGTTCATGGCTGTGCTATTACAGGGCGCTGCAGTTGGGCGAAGCGTCAAAGGTTGTGCCGATTGATAAATTGAGTGTGGTCATCACATTGGTTTTGGCGTTTCTGTTTCTACATGAGGAATTTACGGTGAAATCATTGATCGGCTGTGTTTTGATTGGGACGGGGAGTTTGATGATGGTTCTATAAAATGGGACTGTCTGGAATCAGCCGCTTCACCCACAAAAGCAAAAAATCAAGATGCCCAGAATCGGCAGACAGCTTTGCCGGCTGTTTTTGCGCATGCGGGTGAAATGACTGTGAATCGTAATCATAAAATACATTTGTATTTATCTGCGGCATCTGATTCCGCAATGAGATTACATTTCTATTATGCCGTAATATCCACTGTTAAAGCGAACGCCTGCGCAGGCTGCGGCTGCGGCATACCGGTACTGGTATAGGAATAACCGCTGTCGGGGATGATGAGTGCTGCCGCAGATTGGGAATCTTTGCCCGCTTCGGACAGTTCTACCCGGTCTGCTGCGGTTTTTTTGGAATCTTCCTCATCCTTCTTTTCATTCAGCTTGCTGGTTTCGTCTTTCTGGTCCTTTTCTACTGCGTTCTGTTTCAAGTCGTCATTTGTCTTCTGGGCTGCTTCCATCATCTGGTCCATGACATCCTGGGCCCGGCCTTCTAATTCTTCCATCTGGGCTTTTTTATTTTCACTTGGATTTTGATCATGTTTCAGCTCTGATTTTAATACGTTTGCCCTTCCCTGCAGTTGTGTGCTGGCAGACTGCATAGCGCGCATCTGCATCAGCGTATTTCCAGCCATCATAAGATTTGTCATTGACATAAAAATTCCTCCTTGCTTATTGTGTGATATTCAAAATATCGGCAGAATAAATGAAGATTTTATTCAAATGAAGCAGACGGGCTTTTTTTTGCTGCCAAAGGGTCAGGAATGAAATATTGACAATCCGACATATGTGTCGTATAATATAAGACACACGTGTCGGAAAGTAGGTATACTGATGAATAAAAAAGGACAGAAAACAAGGGAGCATATCAAGAAATGCGCTGCAGTTTTATTTGCGGAAAAGGGGTTTAAACAGGTCACCATGAAGGATATCTGCGAGGCTGCACAGTTGAGCCGGGGCGGTTTGTACTGCCATTATGAAAGCACCCGCCAGATTTTTCAGGAAATGATTGATGATATGATGAGTCGGCAGGATCAGGAATTTGACCTGAGAATCGGGCAGAATCAATCAGCCGTAACGATATTGGATGATATTTTGGAGGGCTACAGGAAGGAAATGCTTGACAGCCGTTCCTCATTAAGCACGGCAATCTATGAGTATTTCAGCCTTCCGGAGATCGCGGGACAGAAAAATGCATTATACCAGCAGTATCTGATATCCGCGAATACATGGAAAAAGCTGATACAATACGGCATTGGCCGAAAGGAATTTCATGAGGTGGACATCGAGGCGGTGTTTCATCTGATCGTATTTTCGTATCAGGGGGTAAGGATGTACAGCAAGCTGATGCCGGTGGATGAGGGAATACCCTCCGGGATTGTCAGACAAATCAAAGAAATATTGGTAAAGGAGTGAATGGAATGGCAACGATTTTTGAACGTTTTTGTGAGGAACCAAACGCAATGATCAATCCATGTGATGTGATGGAAAAAAAGGCCGGTTTTCCGAAGGTGTGCATCACAACATTTTCCGAGGGCGTGATCCAGGAATTTGTCCGGAGGAATCCGGCAAATGTGATTGCAAGCCTGTATACTGCGAATGGGGCGCTTCCTGTGTACGAGATCGAATACGCGGGCAAAAAGGTGGGATTATTTCTCTCCAGGGTAGGCGCGCCCGCCTGTGTGGCCGGGCTGGAGGAAATCATCGCCATGGGAGCAGAGAAAATCATACAGTTTGGCTGCTGCGGCATCTTGAACCAGGAGGCCGCTGACAACAGGATCATCATCCCGTCGTCAGCCGTCAGGGATGAGGGCACTAGCTACCATTATATTCCGGGAAGCGAGGAAATCCATGCGGACAGCGCTTCGGTCGAAATGGCGGTGAGATGCATGGAAAGCCACAAGATCCCCTATACGGTGGGAAAAATCTGGACCACCGACGGGATCTACCGGGAGACGCAGGAGGCGGTGGCGGAGCGCAAAAAGCAGGGCTGCATTGCAGTTGAGATGGAATGCTCGGCCTCCATGGCTGCTGCCAGATTCCGCAATGTACCGATCATCCAGTTTTTCTACGGGGCGGACAGCCTGGATTCTGACAAATGGGAACCCCGGGACCTGACGGATTACGGCATGAGCGCTGGAGATAAATATATGACCATCGCTTTGGAATGCCGCCTTTTATTCCCGTGAAGTAAATCTCCATGCAGCCATGGCTGCATGGAGATATGACATTCGACTATTTCAAAGGAAGTGTGACAAAGAATGTAGCCCCGCCCCCATCCGTGTCTTTACAGCCAACTTTACCATTCATCATTTTAGCCAGCTCGTCCGCTATGCTGAGTCCTAATCCAAAATTTGATTTATCTGTCCTTGATTCGTCGGCGCAATAGAAACGGTTAAAAATATACGGCTTAACATCTTCTGGAATGCCTCTTCCGTGGTCGGTTACGAAAAATGTGATATGTTTTGCCGTTACTGCTGTTTTAATTTCGATTTGCTCATTGTTTATAGAATGGTGAATGGCATTGTCCATAAAAATTGACAATATCTGAAAAAGCCGTTCTCCATCTGCACAGAATTTAGGATAACTGCTTTCACTGATTTCCAAGCGCAGGCAAATTTTTTTGCTGATGCAGATCGGTTCATAAGCTTCATATAAGGAGATTAACAATGTATCTATATCAATGATATTTTTGCATAATGTCCATGATTTGGCATCAGAAGAAGCCAGAAGCAGCATATCCTTGACCAGTTTCGACATTCTCATGCATTCATTGTCTAATATGTTAACAGATTTTCTAAATTCAGTATGATCTATTTGTAATTGTTCCAGCTTTTCTGCGTTTGCCAGAATAACGGCAAGCGGGGATTTCAATTCATGCGAAGCAGAAGCGATAAAATCCTTCTGGCTTTTCAACATTACTTCCGTTGGTTCTAATGCTTTCTTTATTAGAAAATGGCTCATAATCGACACGGCAATAAGGGAAAGAAACCATAAGGAAACATAAAGGAAAGCCTGTTTTGTTAAAATATCAAACAAGGACTGCTGCCTGTAAATCAGCGATAGGTGGAAAGCCGTGTTATATGGCATTACAATCGTTGCAAGTATCCCTAAATATTCGTCATTTCTCGTTCCATGAAACTCGAATATACCGCTTTGGTTTGTAGTCGGTTTCTTATCATTTGTGATTATGAAAATATCTTCTTTGCCAGTCTGTATGCGGAAACGCTCCAAAAGAGTGTCTGCATCCGTAGGAAAGTCAGAATCTGTCTGGTATATCATCTTTCCAGAGGAATCTTGAATATAGCAGAATATAGGGCGTTTGTACTCATGGTAGAAATCCGCAATAGATTCAAAATCCTGGCTGCTATCTTCAAGCTGGTATATCATCTGCGTAACCATTTTCTGAAAAAAAATAATCTCATTTGATTGCTCCATGTGGATATAGTTTTTGCAGAGAATCATCATAATTGATGTAATGATTAACATAATAGCCGTTATAAAAAAGGCGTTTAATTTTTTTGACAGTGGTTTCAGCATTTGTGGTCTCCAATCTGTCATGGCTTGTATGACATAAACATTTTATTTCCGTTTCTGGGTTAGAGAGTATCCAGCCCCATATACGGTTTTTATTTCACAGATACTCTTTAATTCCCTTAACCGTTTCCGTAAAAAAGAAATGTAATTATCAACATTTCCCTGTTCAACTTCCGATGATGTACCCCATATTTTCAATATCAATTGTTCTCTTGAGAAAAGTGTTTCTGGACTTTTCATAAGGACATATAACAATTCAGACTCTTTTGCTGTTAAAAAAATAGTCTTTAGGCTGCAAGTCAGTCCACGGTTTGATTTATTAAAACACAAGTCTGCGTAGTAGAGATTATCCTCTGCTTTTATTTCGCTTGGACGCCTTGTTAAAGCCCTCACACGGGCAAGTAGTTCCTGTATATGGAATGGCTTGGCTAAATAATCGTCAGCTCCGCCGTCCAATCCCTCTATCTTTTCATTAAGGGCGGTCATCCCTGTAATGATGATAACAGGAATCTGGATGCCTTTTTTCCGCATAGCTTTAATAATTGTCAGCCCGTCAATAACAGGGAGCATCCTGTCCACAATAGCTAAATCATAGGAATAATCTGTATGTAAGGCATACAGCATGGCAGCTTCCCCATCATTACAAGCATCAACCATATACCCGTTTTTTGTTAATTGTGATTGTATCAAGCTGCAAAGCTCTAAATCATCTTCTAAAAGAAGTATTTTCATTTTTTTAATCCTTTCCTGGTTTTGTTTATTCCCCCAAGTATTAGTATAATATGAAATTCTGTAAAAATCCTCTAAAAAGTCACTTATATCTTTTTGTATTTTACAGGATTTTTAGCAGGGTTTTTAGATACAATGGCTTTGTTATTTGAATGCCGTGCATCCTTGCAGGGCATCTAAAAACTATAATACTAAATACAAACATATCAAAAAGAAAGGCGGAAAAGAATGATGAAGATCAAAAAATTAATGCGGGCATTCGTGGTTGGGGCAAGTCTTTTTGCTTTGACAGGCTGCGGTACGCTAAATGGAACAGGCACAAACGGAGAAAGCAAAGCTGAAGATACTTATATTGAAAATGGCACAACAGGCTCTGACAAAAAAGATATTTCCAATGAGAACAATTCAAATAGTGTCGGGAGTATGGATGGTGATGAAATCATTGCGGCATCTGATTTGCAGGGAGATGTAATAGAGTTTTCAGATCATGGATGCGTGGTGAACCAAGTAACATCAGATCGTGCTGACGAGGCTGTCGTCGTCGCGGAAGGGTACGAAAATGAGGAGGCAAAAGTGACTATTAAATATGGAGATAACTGCATATTCCAGAGAGCAGTGATAAGCATAGCGACTGGAGAAGCCACGGTCACTGAAGCTGCCAAAGCGGATATAAAGAAAAAAACATCATTGCTGCTTTATGGGAATTTTGACGATACAGAAAATTTTACAGCTTCAAAAGTAATCATTACCCAATATGAATAGGAAGAAGGAATAGACATGGCATTTTATCAGCTTGCGTTTCGGTATTTGAAGCGAAAAAAAGCCAAGACAGTTTTATTGTTTTTTGTGCTGCTCATTGTGAACAGCATGATACTAAGCACAAACATGATTCTCCGTGCAACGGCTGATTCAAAAACGGCAATTGGAGAGAAAACAAAAGCAAAAGTTGTCATGGGGATTTTGAAAGAGGACGACAGGATTACATTGGATGACGTGGAATGGATAAAGGATTTAGAGGAAGTTTCCACTGTAAACTGCCTGGCAAAAAACGATGCGTTTCCTGTAAATTTCCAATTGGTTACGGGCAGCGATTCTACAGAAGCATCCAATCAGAAAGTATCCCTTCTATCCTACGATAATCTGGAAAATGACAGCGGGTTTTCAGAAGGGGTATACCGTCTTGTATCTGGCAGTTATATTGCGGGGGACATAAAAGGGATTGTTATCAACTCTTATCTTGCGGATGCCAATCAATTAAAATCAGGAGACTTGATAGAATTAGAAAATACCAATAGAAAGCGGGTTTCCTTAGAAATTGTCGGTATCTTTTTATCTGGAAATGAAAGCAGGCAGCCAGAAGGAATGGATTCTGTAAACCGTATTGAAAATCAGATATTCATAGATAACAGTTCCTATTCGGATTTATTTGAAACGGAGGGTTATGCCAAAGTTGCTGTTTATTGCAAAAATCCAGAGCAATTAAGTTTATTAGAGGAAGAATTGAATAAATATTTATCTGATAAAGCAGATTCTACGACATCTGATACCTTGTATCAACAAATGGCTCTGCCATTAGAACAGATTACCAGGGCTGTAAAGCTTATGCTTGCCCTAACGCTTCTGGCAGGAACAGTGATCGTATCTTTACTGCTTTGTATGTGGATGCGGACACGGCAGAAAGAAACGGCTATTTTTATCAGTGTTGGAAAATCAAAAGCCAGTATTTTTTTACAGGTATTTATGGAATCATTTTTCGTCTTTGCATTCGCTGTCCTTGGCTCATGTTGTCTTGGAAACTTTATGGCGGGCATTTTACAAGGTTTCCTTACGGAATCTGGAACAACAGACATTTCTTTAGAAGTTTTATTACAGTTCAAAGATGTAGGCATTCTGGCAGGTTTGGGAAGCCTGCTTGTATTGGCGGCAGTCATAGTTTCTCTGCTCCCGATATTAAGAACGAACCCCAGAGAAACTTTATCGAAAATGGAGGGATAGACAATGAATAGTTTCCAAATGGCGTGGCGTTCGGTTATACGCAAACCAGTCAAAAGCATACTTCTGTTTTTTGTAGTATTTATGATCAGTCTGTTTTTTTTATCGGGCATGGCCAGCCGAAACGCAAGCATCGCAACCCAGAATAAGACAAAGCAGGCAGTAGGGGCTGGATTTCTGATAGAAGCAAACGAAGCAAACAAGCGGAACAGGGCAGATGAAATTCTTGCAAAAAAGACCGAGGGGGAAGAAGGGAATTTCGATGGCGTGAATGTCGAAAAAATAGAAACAAACTATGGTACGTCATGGAGAGTATCATATGATAATTCGTTCCAGACAATTTTAATCCATGATATGGAAAAGATTGCCGCTGTTTCCGGCATTTCCGAGTATAATATTACAACTGCCGTTACAGCAGTGAATCCTGTGGATTTTTCCAGAATTGAGGATGATGATGTAGACCAGAGCTCTGATTTACTTTGTGTCAGCTTAATCGGCAATAAAGATATGGCATTGGATGCCAATGTCCTGTCAGGAAATGTAACAATGAAGGAGGGACGGATGATAACGGAGGAGGATGTTGACGTATGCGTGATCTCAGAAGAACTTGCAGCAAAAAACAACCTGTCGGTTGGAAACAGAATACAATTTAATGACCGCCGTGATATAGAGAATGGAACCGTCTTTGGGGCGGAGATTGTTGGGATTTACAGGGTTCAGCAGAAAATGACGCCTGTTATGTCCGGAGATACTTACCGTTCTGAGAATATGATCTTTACCGATTTAGGATTTCCAGAAAAAGCAGAAGGAAGTACATCAGGTGCATTGTACGAAAAAGCATATTTCAAAGTGGCAGACGTGAACCAATACGATGAAATAAAAAAAGAGATACAGAAAGCGGATATTGGATGGGAACGCTATGATTTGATTGACAACAACGGAAATATTGATAAGATGTCGAAAAATTTCAATGATTTGGAGAATGTCAGCCAGATATTAGTTATCGTAGTTGCAGGAGCCAGCCTGATCATCCTATTTTTAGTATTTGTTTTTTGGATGAAAGGGCGGGTGCAGGAAATCGGAATTTTATTAGCCCTTGGCACACCGAAGATAAAAATATTGGGGCAGATATTATTGGAAGCATCCATGATCGCTGCCGCCGCCCTATTCCTCTCTTTTACGGCTGCGCCCGCCGCTTCTGATATTACAGCGGATTATCTTGTGCGGCAGCAGGTGCAAAAGGCAACGGAGCAGTCTGTCTTAGAGGAAGGAAAAGTCGCAAAAAATGCGGTGGATTCAGAGGAAACAGTTACAGGCGTTTCCGTCGCCGTTACACCAGAACTCATGCTGTACGATTGGTTCGGCGTAGCGTTGTTAGTTGTAATATCGGTTGGGGCTGCCGGCATTCTGATTGCCCGTAAAAATCCAAAAGATATTTTCAGTGAAATTAGTTAGGAGGACAAAATGATGGTATTAGAAGTCAAGAATGTGCAGTATTCTTATAAATCTCAGAAAGAAAAAGAAATTTTAAAAAATGTTTCCATGCAGTTTGAAGAAAAGAAGTTTTACACGATTGTCGGTGCAAGCGGGGCAGGCAAAACGACGTTCCTGTCCCTGCTTGCAGGACTGGATCTGCCTGTGAGAGGAACCATTTTGTATAACGGTGAAGATATACAGGAAAAAGGACTTAACTACCACAGAAAGCATCATGTTTCATTGGTTTTTCAAAATTATAATTTGATTGATTATCTGACGACAGAGGAAAACGTGCGGCTTGGCGGAACAAAAAAGCCGCAGGATTTATTGGAGAAAGTAAACATTCCTTGTGAGGATTGGAAAAGAAATGTTTTGCAGCTATCGGGCGGTCAGCAGCAGCGGGTTGCCATTGCAAGAGCACTGGCAAGCAACGCGAAAGTGCTGCTTGCAGATGAGCCGACGGGTAACCTTGATGAAAACACAGCGGGGGAAATTATAGAATTACTAAAAAGAACGGCGCATGAGCTTGGAAAGTGCGTCATTGTAGTAACGCACAGCAGGTATCTTGCAGCACAGGCAGATGAGATTATCATGATTAAAGATGGCTGTATTGAATCAGTTACAGAGCTGTCAGATTAACCAGCTGCAAGAAATACAAAAACGATAACCCACCAAATAAAAAAACAGGGGAACTGAACGCCAGAAAAACTTTAAAACAGGTCTGGAGAGTTTTTGTTAAGTCATTTGAGCCTTTCAAAGCGTTCTTGTGCCTGCCTGTCAATGTCCGCAAAATTCGTTCTACATCAATCGATCACCTGGACAGATGTGATCGTGGGCTGGTCACCCTTGTCCACCGTTCCATTGCTGTCCTGTACAGGTGTATCCTCGCAGATTTTGTCCACAACGTCCATCCCTTCGGTTACGTGGCCGAACGCGGCATAGTTTCCGTCTAAAAACAGGCTGTCCTCATGGACGATGAAAAACTGGGAGGATGCGCTGTCGGGATCGTTGGATCTTGCCATGGAGATTACGCCCCGCACATGGGAGATCTCATTTTCCACGCCGTTTTCGGAAAATTCGCCTTTGATCGTTTTGTCCGAACCGCCGGTTCCATTTCCCTTCGGGTCTCCGCCCTGGATCATAAAACCGCTGATGATCCGGTGGAAGGTGAGGCCGTCATAAAAGCCGTCCTCGGCAAGCCGGATAAAATTGGTGACACTGATCGGCGCGGTATCCGCATCCAGCTCCAGGGCAATGGTGCCGTAATCCTGCACTTCGATTTCAACATGGTGCAGCCCTTCCAGATAGGATTCTTCTTCCGAAGGGGCGTCTTTCTTCTGTTCTGCGTCCTTTGTACTGCTTGTGTCCGTATCCTTTGAAGTGTCTTTGGCCGTACCTTCTGTACGGTCTGTGTCTGTACTTTCCGTTTTGCCTGTGTCCGCCTGCGCGGAATCATCCCCTTTCGAACCGCATCCGGTGAGGACGGCGGCAAGGAGAGAGATGCACAGGAAGCAAGTAAATATTTTTTTCATAACATTACCTCCGATTTGTAAAAGATTTCCAGCATGAAACTGTTTGTTTCCTAAGGTATGCCCGAGGGCACCCCGTTATGGCCATACGGCCGCTTCATAAGGTATATTACCATACGGAAAAATAGATTGCAATTCATGGGTATTGGAAAGTAGAAATATATGATATACTTGTTACTGTTCATGTGGTGCCGTGCACTTGCTGCACAGCATCCGGCCAATACAGCGATGGGCCGTGCACAATGCTGCCCGGTCACAGGCCAATTTTTTCAGACAATGGACAGAACGCACATGCGGGTAAAATATGATAAAGGAAAAGGTGCAGAAATTATGAATACAAAGAACAATGAAAATCTGGAGTGGGAGGAGATCAGCACGGAGCACATCGTGCAGGATGAATGGATTGATTTCAGGAGGTCCGCCTACCGTTTCCCGGACGGAAGCGTATTTGAACCCTATTACAGCTACAGCCGCAGGGATTATGTCGTAATCGCGGCATCGGATGAAGAGGGGCGGTATCTCTGCGTCCGGCAGTATCGGCAGGGAATCGGGGAGGTGACAACGGAATTTCCGGCAGGGGGCATCGAGCGGTCGGACGGCAGGGAGTATGGATCGGGAAATGATCCGTCCGTGTCGGAGGATGCGCTGGAGGCGGCCAAACGGGAGCTGCAGGAAGAGACAGGATATGTTTCGGACCAATGGACGCATCTGATTACCGTACCCTCCAACGCAACTCTGGCGGATAACTATGCCTATGTTTTTATGGCGGAAAACTGCCGGAAGTCCGGGGAACAGAATCTGGATGAGACGGAATTTCTGAATGTCAGAAAATACACCCCGGATGAGATTGAAGATCTGATTAAACAGGGCAGGTTCCAGCAGGCGGTTCATGTGATGACATGGCTGCTGGCCCGAAGACGGAAGGGATAAAATACTACGTTTCAGAAACGGTTAAACAGTGTCAGACAGGGGCTGCCGGGAAATTCAGCGATTTCCCGGCAGCCCCTTTTGGAGCACAGCTGGAACTTTTTTTAAAAATAAAATGAACCGTTCATAAGGTCACGGCAAATATAGAGTGAAAGGGCATTGGAGGTGAGACGTTGGACGCAAGAGAAATTGAGAGATGTATTAACGAGTTTGGTACGGATATTTATAGATTTTGCCTGAAACTCTGTATGGACAAAGCAGATGCCGAGGACTTGTACCAGCAGTCTTTTTTGAAGGCGCTGGAGACTGGGCAGACGCTGGACTGGGAGCAGAATCCGAAAGCCCTGTTTTTTTCATTTGCATATAATCTTTGGAGGAGCGACAGGCGGAAACAGGCCCGCCGGAACAAAATCGCCCCCTGCGGCAATCTGGACGATGAAGCGGAACAGGTATTGCGCTCCGAGGAAAGCATTGAAGAAAATTATTTTCGAAAAGAGCTGATTGCGGAGGTCGATCAGGTGATCGGGACGCTTCCGGAAAAAATCCGGGTGCCGCTGACATTGTTTTACTTTTCCGACTGTTCCATCGAGCAGATCGCGGCGATCATAAAAAAGCCGCCCGGAACCGTGAAGAGCCGGTTATTTAAAGGCCGAAAGCTGATAAAAAAAAGATTGGAGGAATCTGGCTATGAACGATGAACGTTTTTATACTGAGAAAGAAAAGAACCTGGATGAACTTATCCGGGCTTCTATGAAGCTGGCCGATGAGCCGGCCCCGGAGCTGAACCAGAGACTCAAAGCTGCGCTGTACCAGAAGGAGGCAGCCATGAAAAAACAGCCTGCGACCCGTGCGCTGTCCCTCTGGTATTTGCCCATGATCCTGAATCTGGCAGCATTTGCGATGCTGGCGGCGGCTGCCTTAATGGTAATCAGCAACACGTATCTGTCTTACTTCGCCGCAGGCATCTGCTTTTACATCGGACTGGCGGGCGTACTGCTGACCATAGTCGGCGTGAAAAGAACAAACATGAAAGAGGACATTACGATCCATATCAGGAAAAGAGGTGTATTGGCATGAAACATACAAAGAACAGGAAGCTTTTGCTTTATATCACGGCCGGGGCGGTTTTCCTGCTGGTCTTCCTTCGGTTCGGTCTGTTTTTTCTGAAAAGCGAAGGATTCAGCGGACTGTCCGTGGGGATTCCGCTGCTGCTTTTCGGCGTCGTCATTTTTGCCTTCTGCACGTCCGGTTTTTTGGCGGCATGGGTATATGAGGACTGCGGGAAACGGGGCGACGACCCGATATTATGGGCGATTGTAGTTTTGGTCGCCACCCCCTTGATCGGATGGATGATTTATGTTCTGCGCCGTCCGGAAATAAAAAGGGACTGTCCCGCCTGCGGGCATCAAATTTCGCTGAGAGCAAAATATTGTGAAGAATGCGGAACGCATATGGAACATAAGGAGGATGATACAATCATGGTAAAACAGGAAACGCATCACTTGAAATGGATAATCGGCGGCGTGATCAGCATGGCGCTTATGCTGGTTTGCCTCACTGGTTTTATTGTCACTGTTGCCGCGGGAAACAATATAAACACGAACGCTGCTTCCAATGAACGGGTCTGGAACACGGGTGTTATCGGAATGACTACAAGCAGTTTCATCGACGGTGTCTGGAAGCTGAAGTTCGGCAGCGCCAGCGAAGGATTTATTAAGGAACAAAATATGAAGATCCAGGACGCGGACACCCAAATGCTTTACGCAGACATTTCCTGCAAAACCGTCCCGGACGGCGCAACCCTTGTTTTGTGGCTGGTACAGGGAGACAC
>Ga0224748_10085_pt1 | contig 20928 bp, 20 predicted proteins | sample LIM_F_Water_Neg_FD_182074 | JGI IMG/M metagenome (GOLD analysis project Ga0224748, IMG submission 182074) | Enriched cells from gastrointestinal tract of the lab mouse from Pacific Northwest National Laboratory (PNNL), Richland, Washington... | ecosystem: Host-associated > Mammals > Digestive...
TTGCAAATATATCTGAAGAACATAAAATGAATTTTTATTTGGAGGGATTTGGTGAAAATATTTCCGATGCATATGAGAAAAAAACTATGCTCAACGATATTGCATTGCGAACCAATGAAAAGGAAGGTGTTTTTTCAGAAATAAAAAGAGTATATGAATGGATTGACGATATGATAATTCTGTTCCCATCTTCAAAGTATAATGGCCTGAACGAAGTGGCGGCAGATGAAAATAAAAAGAAGTTTTTCTCCACATTAATGAAATACTTTGATACAGGAATTGATTCTGTTGAGGGAGAAGGCCAGCAGATGGATTTTGACAAAATTCTATCTAATATTTCGAGAAATGATGCTGAAAAAATAAAGATTGATATTTCTAATGCAGCAAATAAGAGGCCAATAATGTTTAGAGTGAATGAACAAGTATTTGAGCTCCATAAAGACGAAAATGGAAATATTGTATATAATAAGCTGCTGTTAGATCATGGAAATCCGGATGATAAGTTTGAATATTCAGACGAATCGGACGGAACAAAGCGATTATTTGACCTTATACCACTGTACTATGAAAATAGAAAGGTAAGTGTGATTTTAATTGACGAAATTGACAGAAGCTTTCACACTAACTTAGCAAGAAAATTCCTTGAACTGTTTTATGATTTTACAGAGGGGAGGGGTTGCCAGTTGATTGCGACCACCCATGACTCAAACCTATTGGATTTGGATTTGCTTAGACAGGATGAAATTTGGTTTGTAGAACGGCAAGAAGATCATTCTTCAAAAGTATTTTCTCTAAATTTATTTAAACAAAGATTTGATAAGAAAATTGAGAAAGATTATTTGCTGGGCAGATATGGTGCAATTCCAATATTTGAAGACAAGAATATGTTGAGGGGGAAGTATGAAGAACCGGTATAGATTACGATCTACAGTATTTGAAAGGGAAGAAGAAAAGGATAAAATTAAGCCCCAAAAAATATTCTTTTTGTCAGTAGAGGGTAATGCAACGGAAAAAGAGTATTTTAATGGAGTGTCTGCACACAGAGTACATTTAGGTATCAATGCAATAGTTGGAAACTTAAGCTCACGAAACATTAGAGGCTATTTACAAGAAGTATAAACTTTGCTTTGCAACTGGACGGAAGGATGAGGGAACCGAATGATTTATATTGGAATTGTAGCAATGATTTTTATCGGTGATTATCTGATAAAAAATTATATGGAAGAAACATTGGCGGAAGGGGAAGAAAAAGAGAAGTGGAATGGTTTTATCCGTTTGAGGATGCATCATAATAAGGGTGCGTTTTTGAATGCCGGGCAAAAAAGCAGGGCAGCAGTGGCAACTTTGTCGCTTTTGCTGACAATAGGAGTTACGGCAGCTTTTGCTTTACTGCTGGGGAAACAAGGGAACAAGATGCTAAAAACCGGTTTTTCCCTATTGCTGGGCGGCGCATTCAGTAATACTTATGACAGGTTGAAACGGAAATATGTAGTAGATTATTTCAGCTTTCATGTACGGTGGAAATGGCTTTCACGCGTGATTTTCAATTTATCGGATTTTGGGATTATCTTAGGGGCATTGCTGGTTGCGCTTTCAGCCGGGGCTGGGAAGCGGTAATGGATGCCGGAGTGGAAACATGTTGCTGCTGCGACCCGCCGCAGGCGGAGAATCCTGCAAGCAGGATTCTTTTTTACATTATAGGAAAGTCCTTCGCCAGAAGGACGTAGATTTAGGAAGAACCGGAGGTTCTTCATGAAGTGTCGAAGACACTTTTTTACTATGCACAGTTGTGCTGCACAGCCCCGTGCAGGGGAAATATGCCGCTATGTATCGAGTAGGAGGAAAATGAATCTTCTCTACTCAATTTTGGATTTAGGGGTGGATAATAGTTCCGGCTTTGCCCTTTAAAGCGTCGTTCACGTTGGCAAGGGATGTAATCAATACGCTTCCTTGCGGGCATACATTCAGGTAAGCGATGGCGGCTTCTATTTTAGGGAGCATGTTGCCGTCGCCGAATTGATGTCCTTTGATATGTTCTATGGCTTCTGCGATTGTCAGGGAGCAGAGTTCTTCTTGAAGATTGGTGCCGAAATTTTTATATACGCAGGGAACACTGGTGAGTATCATAAGCTGGTCTGCCTTCAAGTCGGCTGCCAGTTTTCCGGCAATGGCATCCTTTTCAATAACGGCAGAAGCGCCTTTTAATGCATGGTTTTGCTCAATTACAGGGATGCCCCCTCCGCCGCAGGCGATGACTACCTGCCCGGCATCGGCAAGCGCCCGGATAGCTTCGATTTCTACGATATCAATGGGCTGGGGAGCCGCAACTACCCGGCGGAAGCCTTTGCCCGGCTCCTCTACTACATAATTCCCTTTTTTTATTTCTATTTCCGCATCGTCTTTTGACATATAACGTCCGATGATTTTAGTCGGCTCATAAAATGCTTCGTCATAAGGGTCTACCGTAACCATTGTCAGGATTGTGCTGACGGTTTTTGAGATACCGCGGCCAAGAAGTTCCGCCCGTAGGGAATTTTGGATATCATATCCAACATACCCTTGGCTCATGGCGGAGCAGACGCACATGGGCGCTGGGGTATAGTCAATATAAACCCGGCGCAGTTCCGTCATTGCTTTGTGAATCATACTTACCTGGGGACCGTTGCTGTGGGTGATGGTAAGCTGGTAACCGACTTCCACCAAGTCGGCAAGCGCCCTGGAAGTAATTTGCACAGCATCCCGCTGTTCCAATGTGGTATAACCTAAAGCCTGATGTCCAAGAGATACGACGACCTTTTTTTTCATAATCTAATCCATATTCCTTTCTAAAGCGGAAGATATGTAAGCCTTCCGGTTTTTGCTTTTGCATTTATATTCGGTTTCCTTGAAACGGCAGTTACGGACGGACGAAAAATGAAGGAAGGTCGCAGTTACCCGTTTTTTGCCGTGTGCTTGCATTGAATAAAAGGATTATATCAAAAGAGGGAGGGTTTGTATAGTTAATTGCCTGCATTTTGGAGGGGCGCGGTGTTTAGGGCAGGGTTTGCTATAGGTGGCTTTGGGTTAGTGGTTTTTGGTGGGCAGCTTTCGGTTCCCGTTGCGTCAGGTTTTTTGACTAGGCTAAAAAACAGATTTTACTAATGAAATGGAGGCGTGGTTGATGACGGACGGGTCAGAAGCAACGGGCATCCGTGCCCTGTGCTTCTTGAAACCGCCATCCGTGGCGGTTTCACCCTGGATATGGACCATTTCATAAGTAAAATTGCTGTTTTTTAGCAATTGCCAAAAAAACTGACGCAACGGGAGCCGAAAGCTGCTTGCCGAAAGTTATCTGCCAAAAGCAGCCCATAAAAAGTTATTCGTAGGAAGCAGTCTGTCGAAAGTAGCTCACCGAAAGTTGTGTGCAAAAGGTTACATATTGAAATCCGCCTGTCAAATTTTGTCTGCCAAAAGTTGCTCACAAAAAGTTGCGCGCCATAAGTTACGAGTCAAAGTCTAATCATCCAAAGTTTCATTCGGAAAGGTGTTTCTGCTGCATAAAGCCTAAAGTATAATGTATATCCCTGCATTAAATTACTAATTTTGCACTTATTTAGCATCCCTGTAAATCGGAAATTATATGAGTTGATTTCCGTCAAAATCTATTTCATAGTAGTTGTCTTCAAAGTCGTACAAGCAAATTGAGTTTTCGCGTATTGTAAATGGTTCTTTGTTTGAAATAGTAACAAATATATCCCTTCCGGAAAATGACCATTGTTTTATTAAATCAAAATTCAACATTATTATTTCGATTTCGCCATGTATAATATACCCATTTTTAAATTTATAAATTGCAAAGTTACAACCAAAACAGTTTAGCAGGACATGGCGAATGATGGAGGTGTTGGTAATTTTTATCTGTGTTATCATGTCGTCTTGCAGAACTGTAAGGATATCATCTTCCAGGACGGCGCAATCCGAATCATATGAATGGTACGGTCCAATCAATGCTATTTGATATTCTTTTGAATATAAGCTAATATGAATTGCCAGCGTTTTTGATAAATCGTTGTGCCGATAATCTCTTGGATTCAGTGTTGCATCATAGTGGCGATTATCTGCCGAGCCAACGGTATATGTTTCATCGATGTTGATTTCAATGTGGCATATCTCATTTTGTAAAATCATGGTAACACCTTGTATAATGAACTCATAGGGAGGAACACTGTACATTTTCCTTTCTGATATTTTTCTATATAATTATTTTCTATATAATCAAATGTAAGCGCTGTAAATTAGTTTTACACCTCCAAAAGGCGATTTATATATTTGATTATAAAATATTTGCCTGCCACCCTCAATGTATATTTATAGCATCAATTTTCATGAGTACACGATTCCGGACAGAGCTTTTAGAACCCGAATCGAAATAACAAAAAACAAACTGGAACTAGGAAAATATTGTTTGCAGGAAATGCAGCCGCAAGATGCATTGGTTGGTGTGTTGCCTTTGGAGTCTGGTTTGGGTGTACGGAAAAAAGGGTTGACATATGATTTTTGCAGTGCTACATTTATTTTGTGATATTCCTACTAATATGCTAGGAATTTGACGGGAAGACAGGATAATCAAACAGAATAAAGAATTTATTTTAGTAGAGCTGGATGGTTACAGCGATGCGGAAATGGGGTTAGCGTGAGAAGAACTTCTAACGCTCGCAGCAAAGGCTGCTTCGCGAAGAAGTTCTAAGTCTCACGCCAGAGAATGCCCAGAAAACGGGCATTCTCCGCACAGATTTGCGTCGCGTAAACGCCCCGGAATGGAGGTTAAAATGGCAAATATTAAGAAAAGTGCAACGGAATTAATTGGGAAGACCCCTTTGTTGGAAGTAAGGAATTTTTCCAAGGCAGAGGGAATAGATGGTGTGTCGCTTTTGGCAAAGTTGGAATATTTGAATCCGGCGGGGAGCGTAAAAGACCGGGTAGCTTTGGCAATGATTGAGGATGCAGAGAAAAAAGGGATTTTAAAGGAAGGGGCAACTATCATAGAGCCGACTTCCGGGAATACAGGGATTGGGCTGGCTGCTGTGGCGGCGGCAAGGGGGTACCGCACTATCCTTACCCTGCCCGATACAATGAGCGTAGAGCGAAGGAACCTTTTAAAAGCCTATGGGGCAAAACTGGTTTTGACCGAAGGGGCAAAGGGGATGAAAGGCGCGATTGAAAAAGCGGAGGAGCTGAAAGAAAGCATATCCGGGGCAGTTATTTTAGGGCAGTTTGACAATCCGGCAAATCCGGCTGTCCATGCGGCTTCTACCGGCCCTGAAATTTGGGAAGATACGGATGGGAAAGTGGATATTTTTGTTGCTGGCGTAGGAACCGGCGGCACCATTACAGGAGTAGGGGCATATTTAAAACTGAAAAACCCTAATATAAAAATAATCGCGGTGGAACCGGAATCTTCCCCGGTACTTTCCGGGGGGAATCCGGGACCCCATAAAATACAGGGAATCGGCGCCGGGTTTGTGCCCTCCGTATTAAATACAAACGTTTACGATGAAATCCTTCCGATTAAAAATGAAGATGCTTTTGATGCAGGAAGGGAAATTGCGGTGAAAGAGGGGATTTTGGTAGGCATTTCATCTGGTGCGGCTTTAGCTGCCGCAGTACAGTTGGCAAGACGGGAAGAAAATGCCGGAAAAACAATAGTTGCCCTGTTGCCTGATTCCGGAGACAGATATTTATCGACAGAAATGTTTTGTCAGGAGTAAACAAATTGGAGAAGGTTAAAACCAGATGCAGCATAAGTAAGAAAAACCGGCAGAATGCACGGCCCGCTGTGTTGCTCCTAAAAGTTGATTTCTGTGCAATAACCCGAACATAACCTTGCAGAAATTGTCAGTCTGTGGTATGATACGGACGATATTAGATAAATAAAAAGAGCTTATTGGGAACAGGGATGAGGCGGCAATGGATACGATAATACAAGTAAAGGATGTCAGCAAAACATTCGTTGGAAAAGCAAATACGGTTGAGGCGTTGCGGGGAATTAATCTGGAGATTCATAAAGGTGAAATTTACGGTGTTATTGGTATGAGCGGCGCGGGGAAAAGTACCTTGGTAAGGTGCCTGAACTTTCTGGAAAAGCCGACGGAGGGAACCGTGCTGGTAGAAGGGAAAGACCTTTCGGTTCTGTCGGATAAGGAGCTGCGGCAGATGCGTACGCAGATAGCAATGATTTTCCAACATTTTAATCTGCTGATGCAGCGTACGGTATTAGATAATATCTGTTTCCCGCTGGAAATCATTGGGCGGAAGAAAAAGGAGGCAAGGGAAAAAGCGAAGGAGCTGTTGGAGATTGTAGGGCTTTCGGAAAAAGCGGATGCTTATCCGGCGCAGCTTTCCGGCGGGCAGAAGCAAAGGGTGGCGATTGCAAGGGCGCTTGCGACAAACCCGAAAATCCTGCTTTGCGATGAAGCCACCAGTGCGCTGGACCCGACGACGACAAAATCAATTTTGGCTTTGCTTAAAGATATCAATGAAAAATATGGGATTACAATTATCATAATTACACATGAAATGGCGGTAGTCCAGGAAATATGTACCCATGTGGCGATTATCGACGGGGGCAGCCTGGCGGAGACCGGAACGGTAGAGGAAGTATTTGCCAGACCCAAAACTGCCGCAGCGAAGAAACTGGTATTCCAGAACGGCGGCAATTATGAAGAAATGAAAGGGAAGCATTGCATCCGTATTGTATTTAAGGAAAATTCTTCTTTTGAGCCGGTAATCGGCAATATGGTTCTGGAATGCAAAGCGCCGGCCAATATCCTGTTGGCGGATACGAAGGATATCGGCGGTGTAGCGCATGGACAGATGATTTTGCAGCTTCCGGAAGATGAGATTACGGCGGGCAAGATGATAAATTATCTGAAAGACAGGAAATTGGAAGTGGAGGAACTGGATAATTATGTGGGATAGCGCTACGGTTATGATGCTGGTAAAGGAAACCGGCACGACTTTATATATGACATTGACATCGACGATACTTGCTTATGTCATTGGGCTGCCGATGGGGGTTTGTTTGGTGATAACGGCAAAGGACGGGTTAAGGCCTATTGCGGTGGTTTACAAAATTTTGGATGTGGTGGCCAATGTGGTAAGGTCAATTCCGTTCCTGATTCTGTTAATGCTTCTGATTCCGTTTACGCGGTTTGTGGTTGGAAAAAGCTATGGCGCTACGGCAACCATTGTTCCCCTGACAATAGCAGCGGCCCCTTTTATTGCAAGGCTGGTGGAATCTTCCCTTTTGGAAGTGGACAAGGGGGTTATCGAGGCGGCGCAGAGCATGGGGGCAGGGATAGGAACGATTGTCTGGAAGGTGCTGCTGGCGGAGGCAAGGACTTCTTTGATTGTGGGGGCTACGATTGCTTTAGGCACCATACTGGGCTATTCGGCTATGGCCGGGGCAGTCGGAGGCGGAGGGCTTGGCGATGTGGCAATCCGTTACGGCTATTACCGTTATCAGGCGGATATTATGATAGTTACGGTTGTCCTGCTTGTCATCTTAGTACAGATTCTTCAAATTATCGGCACGAAGCTTTCTAAGAAATTGGACAAAAGGATTACCGGTTGATTTTCAAGAATTTTTTAGGGATTTTTTCAGGAATCCAAGGGCGAAGCATTGAGGCTGTCTGGCAATGCGAAAGCACCTCAAAGCAGAGCTTTGTGATTATAGAAAAAACTGCGTTGGCAGGCACATCAACGGCTGTCCGGCAGGGATAGACGGCGGATGGTATTGCATTGCCGGTTAGTGCCGGTTGCTGTCGGTTAATGTAGTAAATTAAAATTGGAGGAGGAATATATTATGAAAAAGAGAATTGTATCGGCTTTATTTGCAGCGGCGCTTGCAGCATGTGCATTAACGGCTTGCGGTTCCGGCAGCGGCAGCTCGAAAGGAACGATTACCGTTGCGGCGACGGAAGTTCCCCATTCGGAAATCTTAGAGGCGGCAAAACCGATTCTGGCAGAAAAAGGATGGGATCTTCAGATAACTGTGTTTAACGATTATGTACAGCCGAATGAAGTAGTGGAAGCAGGGGATTTTGACTGCAATTATTTCCAGCATACCCCGTATTTGGACAGCTTTAATGCGGAAAAGGGCACCCACCTTGTAAATGTAGGGGAAATCCATTATGAACCTCTTGGCATTTACGGTGGTACGGAGTCCGATTTGGCCAATATTTCCGATGGGGCTACGATAGCGGTTCCTAACGATACAACCAATGAAGCGAGGGCACTCCTTCTTTTGCAGGATAACGGTATTATTACGCTGAAAGACGGTGCAGGGATGGAAGCGACAAAAAATGATATTGCAGAAAACCCCCACAATGTAGAAATCGTTGAACTGGAGGCGGCACAGGTGGCAAGGGTTATTGATGAAACTTCTTTTGTTGTCCTGAACGGCAACTATGCATTACAGGCAGGGCTGAATGCGCAGACGGATGCTTTGGCATATGAGACTGCAGATTCTGAGGCGGCGAAGACTTATGTAAATGTTGTGGTTGTAAAAGAAGGGAATGAAAGCAGCGAAGGCGTGAAAGCGTTGGTAGAGGTATTAAAATCTGACGAAATCAGCGATTTTATGAGTGAAAAATATCAAGGTTCCGTAGTTCCGTTTAAGTAAAGGAAGCAATTGATACATAGAGGGTATGAGGGTGTGAAAAAAGACGGTGCCCCATGTGGCACGCCTTTTTGCCGCACCCTCATTTTCTAGGCGTTTGCAGATTTATAAATTGTGAGAGTATTCTGGCAATATGTGCAGCAAAATTATCGGTTTGATAGTTGTTTCAATATATTTTGGCGGGAGAGGAGCAGAATATGAAGTACATTTTTTTGGATATTGACGGAACTTTGTTTGACCATAAGGAATATGCCATTCCTGAAAGCGCATATCGTGCGGTGGATTTGGCACGCAAGGCAGGGAATAAGGTTTTTATCTGTACCGGACGTTCTTGCTGCCTGTTGGACCATGTAAAGGATATTTCCTTTGACGGGGTGGTGGCGGCGGCAGGCGCCTATGTGCAGGCACAGGATGAAGTGATATACGAGGATGCCATACCGGATGAAGAATTGCAGGAGATTATGGAGTTTTGCGTAAAAAACGATGTTTCCTATGTTTTGGAAGGGAAAAAAGGGATTTATATGCACTCTATGGTACAGAAATATTTTTTTGAGGGGGAGGGAAAGAAACGCCCGGGTCACGAGTTTTTTAAGCAAAAGACGGTGCATGGTATGGAGGATTACAATCCGGAGAATGAAATAATTTATAAATTCTGCATTTACACCATGCGGGAAGAGGGACTGCGCGAAGTGGAAAAAAGGTATGGGAGGGATTACCAGTTTATCCGCAGCATATCGGGTGAAGGGTCTTTGATTTGTATTGAGGTTATGTCGGTGAGGAATAATAAGGCAAAAGGAATCCATAAAATTTTGGAATATTATGGGGGCGGCATGGAAGATACGGTTGCGGTTGGGGACAGTTTGAATGATTTGGAGATGATTCAGGAATGTGCCGTTGGGATTGTGATGGGTAACGGGAACGAGAAACTGAAGGCTTGCGCAGATTATATTACGGCAGATATCGGTGAGGATGGGGTTTATCAGGCTTTGGAGCATTATGGGCTGTTTGGGTAAAAAGTATGGAATAAGGTGGAAAAAGAAATATTTTATCACGGAGTTTGTGTTGGCGCGGCGCCACAAACTTGTAAATGCAATTAACTTAATGTAACAAGTCCGCGCAGAAACGGGGTTAAAGATGGAAAGAGAAAGATTAGGCTCCCGCTTGGGATTTATTTTGCTTTCGGCAGGCTGTGCCATAGGGATTGGGAACGTATGGAGGTTCCCTTATGTAGCGGGGAGATACGGCGGAGGGGCTTTTGTATTATTTTATCTGTTCTTCCTCATTATTATGGGCCTACCGGTTATGACTATGGAGTTTGCAGTAGGGCGTGCCAGCAAAAAAAGTATTATAAAAAGCTTTGCGCAGTTGGAAAAAGAGGGGACAAAGTGGCATTTGCACGGCTATGCCGGTTTGGTGGGCAATTACTGCCTGATGATGTTTTATACTACGGTAGCGGGCTGGATGCTGTACTATTTTTACTTGATGCTGACCGGGCGGTTTACCGGAGCCGATGCGGCGGCAGTGGGGCAGATATTCGGCGATATGTTGGCAAAACCGGGAGTTATGGCAGGGTTGATGCTTTTAGTGGTTGCGGTCGGTTTTGGAATCTGTTCCGTCGGTTTGCAGAGCGGTGTGGAACGTATGACCAAGGGGATGATGGTAGCGCTTCTGGGGATTATGCTTCTGCTGGCTTTCCATAGTGTGACGATGGAAGGAGGGGCAGAGGGGATTTCTTTTTACCTGAAACCGGATTTTGAAAGGATGATGGAAGTAGGAATTGGGGAAACTATGGTTGGAGCCATGAACCAGGCATTTTTTACACTAAGTTTGGGAATCGGATCTATGGCGATTTTCGGGAGCTATATCGGCAAGGAACATGCCCTTTTAAAGGAATCGGTGAACATTGCCGTATTGGACACTTGCGTTGCCGTTGTAGCAGGGCTGATTATTTTTCCGGCTTGTTTTTCCTTTGGGATTAACCCGGACAGCGGCCCGTCGCTTATCTTTGTTACTTTGCCCAATGTATTCAATAGTATGGCCGGGGGCAGGGTTTGGGGAACGCTTTTCTTCGTATTTATGTCTTTTGCCGCGTTTTCTACCGTATTGGCGGTATTTGAAAATATTATTTCGTGCTGCATGGATATGTGGGGGATATCTCGTAAGAAGGCTTGCTTGATTAATTTTATCCTGTTGGGGCTCCTTTCCCTTCCGTGTGTACTTGGTTTCAACCTTTGGTCCGGCTTTATGCCTTTTGGGGAGGGCAGCAATGTACTGGACCTGGAAGACTTTATTGTCAGCAATTTGATGCTTCCTATCGGCTCTTTTATATATTTGCTGTTCTGCGTGTCAAAGATAGGCTGGGGATTCGACAATTATCTGAAGGAAGCAAATACAGGGAAGGGGATGAAAGTGCCGAGGTTTCTAAAGCCTTATTTGCAGTTTATCCTTCCCGCCATGATATTGTTCATTTTTATCAAAGGGATTATTGATAAATTTTAATTGGGGGACTTAGATGAAGATTTCAACGAAAGGGCGCTATGCGGTCAGGGTGATGATTGACTTGGCGGTTCACAATACCGGGGAATATATTAAAGTAAAACAGATTGCGGAGCGTCAGGGAATATCGGAAAAATATTTGGAACAAATTATTTCTATCCTAAATAAAGCGGGGTATGTGAAAAGCGCAAGGGGCGCCCAAGGGGGCTACCGTATTGCAGGAGACCCCGCGGATTATACGGTAGGTATGGTTTTGCGCCTAACCGAAGGAAGCCTTTGCCCGGTAGCATGTCTGGAAGATGAAACCAACCAATGCGGACGCAGCGCCACCTGTGAAACTTTGTCTGTCTGGAAGGAGCTGGATGAAGCCATTAACCATGTGGTGGATGGGGTGACGATTGCGGAGCTATCGAAGAGGGAAGGGGGAGGAGAGGATGCCCCGTACAGATGATGGCTGTTAGAAAGCGCGATTTCGCTCGACAAAAAACGCAGCGGTGCTAAGGCGGCAAAGGAGCATTCTGCATAAAATTTCAATTTTACAGTTTACTTCTTCACCAATATGCATTAAACTTAGTAATAAGAGAAATGATACAATAATATCGTGGTAAGGAGGATTCTCATGACGGAGTTTAAGGGAAAGTCAGTTTTTTCCGGTATTGCCATCGGTAAGATTGCAATACTGAAAAAAGACAATCAAAGTGTAAAAAGGACGCATGTAGAGGATACGGCTGGAGAGATTGCGAGAGTAGATGCGGCAAAGGAAAAGGCGATAGAGCAGCTCAAAGCTCTGTACGAAAAGGCGGTAAAAGAAGTTGGGGAATCGGGCGCTATGATTTTTGATGTCCATCAGATGATGTTGGATGATCAGGATTATCTTGATTCGATTACCAATATGATTGAGACGCAGAACATTAATGCGGAATATGCGGTTGCGGTGACGGGCGATAATTTTGCAAAGATGTTTGCCGAGATGGACGATGATTACATGAAAGCAAGGGCGGCGGATGTAAAGGACATTTCGGAGCGTTTAATCCGTGTTCTGCAGGGAATTAGCGGCGATGGGCTGGATACGAACGAAGCGACGATTGTTGTTGCGGAGGATTTGGCACCGAGCGAGACCGTCCAGATGGACAAGAGCAAGGTGCTGGCTTTTGTGACAAGATTCGGGTCTTCCAACTCCCATACGGCGATATTGGCAAGGACGATGAACATTCCGGCACTTATCAGCGTGGATTATAACGAAGAAATAGATGGAAAAATGGCTGTTGTAGACGGTTTTGAAGGAAAGCTTATCGTAGAGCCTGAAGAAGATATACTGGAAGCTTACCGGAAAAAGCATCAGGAAGAAGTAGAGAAGCGTCAGCTGCTGCAGGAGCTAAAGGGTAAGGAGAATGTTACAAAGAGCGGGAAGAAGATAAACATATATGCAAATATCGGAAAGGTTTCCGATGTGGCGAATGTGCTTCAGAACGATGCAGGGGGCATTGGCCTGTTCCGGAGCGAGTTCCTTTACTTGGAAAAGGATACATTCCCTACAGAAGAAGAGCAGTATCAGGCATATAAGCAAGTTGCGGAGACGATGGCCGGCAAGAAGGTAATTATCCGTACACTTGATATTGGTGCGGACAAACAGGCGGATTATTTCGGTCTGGATCATGAGGAAAACCCGGCAATGGGTTACCGCGCTATCCGTATTTGCTTAAATCAGCCGGACATTTTCAAAACACAGTTACGTGCTTTATTCCGGGCAAGTATTTTCGGCACGATTTCCATTATGTATCCGATGATTATTTCGGTAAAAGAAGTAAGGCAGATAAAGGAAATTGTGGAAGAAGTGAAGAAAGAACTGACGGAGGAGGGGCTTCCTTTTGCAGATGTGGAGCAAGGGATTATGATAGAGACGCCTGCGGCAGTAATGATTAGTGATTTGCTGGCGAAGGAAGTTGATTTCTTCAGCATCGGCACAAACGATTTGACCCAGTATACGCTGGCGATAGACAGGCAGAATGCAAAGCTGGATAATATCTACGATTCCCATCATGAAGCAGTCCTGCGCATGATAAAGATGGTAGTGGACAATGCCCATAAGGAAGGCATTTGGGCAGGTATTTGTGGAGAATTGGGCGCAGATACCACTTTGACGGAAGAGTTTGTGAAGATGGGCCTGGACGAACTGTCCGTAACACCGACCTTTGTACTTCCCGTTAGGAAGATTGTACGCGAAATGGAATAAGAAAGATAAGAGGGATAAGGGGGATAGGAGAGGCGGATAGATGCCGCCTTTAGGAGGAATATTGGGGGTGAGGATAGTGTTATCAGTGCCGGTAACGGCACTGGTAACATTATTTGTGTGAAAAAATTTATGGAGGGCATAAACGGCATAGGGGAAATGCATATTGCTGCCCGTCAAATATAGGAGATGAAATATTATGGCAAAGGATACAACGAGGGACATGACACAAGGGTCGCCGATGAAACTCATTTTGGGTTTTTCGGTGCCGCTGTTGTTCGGTTTTTTATTCCAGCAGTTCTATAGCGTGGTGGATACTATTATTGTAGGTCGCTTTCTTGGCGTCCATGCGTTAGCGGGTGTAGGAAGCACGGGGTCTTTAAATTTCCTTATCATCGGGTTTTGCATGGGGGTATGCAACGGGTTTTCCATTCCGTTGGCGCATAAATTCGGGGCGAAGGACTATTCAGGGATGCGGCAGTTTATGGCTAACAGTATGTGGCTGTCCATTATTTTTTCGGTGGTTATGACAATTATCACAACAGTTTTTTGTGGGCAGATGTTGACAGCGATGAAGACGCCAGAGGATATTTACCGATTCGCGTACCAATACATATTTATTATATTTTTAGGGATTCCGGCGACTTATCTGTATAACATGCTTTCGGGGATTATACGCGCGATGGGGGACAGCAAAACTCCGCTGGCGTTTCTGACACTGTCGTCGTTTTTAAATATAGCATTGGATTTGATATGTATTATAAATTTGAACATGGGAGTAGCCGGTGCGGCAGTGGCAACGGTAGTTTCACAGGCCGTTTCCGGTGTGCTTTGCCTGATTTATATGATAAAAAAATTCCCCTTGCTCCGGGTGGAGAAGGGGGAATGGAAGATGCATCTGCCTTATATGGGAACCTTGTGTGGAATGGGGGTGCCTATGGGGTTGCAGTATTCTATTACGGCAATCGGCAGCGTTATCCTGCAGGCAGCAGTAAATACGCTGGGCGCTTCGGCGGTGGCTTCCGTCACGGCCGCCGGCAAGGTAGGGATGTTTTTTTGCTGCCCATACGATGCGATGGGCTCCACGATGGCGACCTACGGCGGACAGAATGTGGGTGCGAAAAAGTCGGAACGCCTGGGGCAGGGGATAAAAGCCTGCATGATAATTGCAGTCATATATTCGGCTATCGCTTTTGTGGTATTGTATCTGTCCGGCGCAGAACTGTCGTCCCTTTTTATGGATGGGGCGGATGAAACGCTTTTGGCGAATGCAAGGCTGCTTTTAGTGATAAACAGCATTTTCTTTATTCCTCTGGCCATTGTAAATATTGTCCGCTTCCTTATCCAGGGGATGGGGTTTGGCACCTTTGCCATTTTGGCCGGGGTATGCGAAATGGTGGCAAGGAGTTTGGCCGGAATGTTTCTTGTTCCACGGTTTGGCTTTATCGGTGTCTGCTTTGCCAGCCCGTTGGCATGGATTTTTGCGGATGCTTTTCTGATACCCGCTTATCTGCATGTACGGAAAAAGCTGGATAAAATATATGCGGCGGAATAAAACTTATTTTAAAATCTGGATAGAGTCGTCTGCTTCCATTGTGGTAGTGATGGGGTTTTTGCGTATATCCAAAAACTCCAGATATTCCAGTTGGTTAAGCGGCGTCAATTCGGTGATATAATTGTCGTTAAGGCTCAAACGTTTTAAGTTGCTTAAGGAGGATGCGAACTGGATTTCGGTAATCTGGTTCTTATCCAAGCGCAATACTTCCAGTGCCGGATATTTGGTTAGGAAATCAAGGTTTTCATTTAAAGATACGTCATCGTACCATATGTCCATCATACCGTTGTAACATTCCACATAGAAGTTTTCTTTCAGGGAAATCTCTTTCATTTCCAAATGTTTTAAGGTTGGGTTTTCTATAAGTTTATCAAAATCAATGGCAAACTGGCAACTGTTTAATACTAACTTTTCCAATCCCGGATGGTTAAAGACATTGGAGATATCCCCATAAATTTCCGTCTGATGACGATAAAAGTCCCATTCATCGCTTCCATTATTGCCGCTGAAATCAAGGGCTTTTAAATTGGGCATAGCGTCGATAAACCGTACATCTGTAAGGGGCACCGCATAAGTCCATACAGAGTAACAGGTAAAACTTTCCAATCCGGTAAGGCCGGAAACAAATGAAATTTCATCCAAATTACAGCTATGAATGAAAAGTTGTTTCAGATTGTCCATGCCGTTTAAAAAAGATACGGACATGAAACCGCAAATGTCGAGGTATTCCAGTTGACGCAATGAAGACAAGTCGGGGTCGGGCTGGGATGTACTTTTGTCCAGGACGAGTGTTCTTAGATTGATAAGGTCTTCCAAAACAGTATAATCCTGAAGGGAGTTGTTGTCTGTAAGGTTCAAAACAGTTAGTTGTACCATATCCCTCAACGGCTCCAGGCTGATAGATTCCGTTTCTGCAATGGATAAATCGGCAAGGTTTACCAGAGGTTTTAAAAAGCCAAAATCCCGGATGGAGGAGGAAGAAAGAGCCAGCTTTTCTAACCCGGTCAGGGCGGAAAGGGGAGAATAATCGGTCCAAGATGATGTATCTTCCGAATCGGAAAAAGAATCTTCTTCGTCTTCCTGGATGGATAAGCTTTTTAGATGTTTTAAAGGAACCAATTGTTTCAAATCCGGTGTGTAGAGGCTTTCTAAAGAAAGGATTTCTATATTCTCAAAGGCAGAAAGGCCATTTATGCTGCCCGGGTCGTCCAAAGAAAGCTCCAGAATTTGTTCCGGGAACGGAAGAAGTTCGGCAATGTATTCCGGTGCCACGTCTCTGCAGGAAATCCCTTTTAACTCTGTTAAGTCTTCAAACGGAACCTTTTCTATGCCTAAATAAGTTAAGTCTATTTTTTCAAGACCTTTAAGGGCAGAAAAATCCACGCTGCTCCATTGGAGTGATTCTAATACCATTGTTTCCGTTTGAAAGGAAGTATCCTCATAAGGGCTTTGGAAACTATATTCTATGGTGCTGGAATCCGTATCCACATCGATGCAGATATACTTTATTTTCCTCAAATCTGATTCAGTAACGAGCGATGCTTCTTTTTTGAAGAGGGTTTCTACGAAAGAGCTGAACAAATCGCTGTATTCAGAAGGAAGCTCTTCTTCCTCTATCTCTGCTGTGAGTTCCGCAGGCATGGTATATGTAGAGGGGGAATGGGAGCTTTTTTTGGTTGTGCTTTGAAGGTTGCCGATGATGACAAGGAGGATGCACATCATAAGGCTACCGGCAATGATAAAACCGGAAGACAGAGAACTGTTTTTGTCATTGTTGCCTGTAGTGCCCATAGTTTGGGCAGAGGAAGGCTGGTGGATATGGTAATTGACAGTAACATTATTATCTACCATGCATTGCTTGCCGCAATATTCACAGACCATAATCTGTGGGTTTCCTTTCATCGGTTTTAATTTTCCCCCACAGGAAGGGCATTCTAAACTGGTTATATTCATAGCACTGTTTACCTTTAATCAGATTTATCTGTAGGTATGCCGGTTAAGGCAAGGTTTACGGTTCCTTTTTGCTTGCAGTATGCTTTTGGACTGGTTTGCCGGAGCTTCTTTTCGATATCAGCTTACAAACTTTTCTGTCGTATGTGAGCAGCCCGTTCATCTCTTCTTCTACATCGGATAGCTGTGTATAGACGGCGCCGCACAATCCTTTTTTGATGAGCGGTTTTAAGTCTTTTTTGGATTAGACTGCGGTATGCTTTGGAAAATTCCGCCCTTGTGGCGAATTTTTTATAGCCGTATATACGTTCTACGCTGGAATGGCCCTGAATGCGGCAGGCATAGCCGCCGTATTCGGAAAGGACAAAAGCGCGGGGGTCTTTGACGATGTTTAACTTGCGGAAATAGTTATGGACGCTTTTAAAATCACCGCCGCCCTGGTCAAACCATCCGCTGGTCTGGTCGATAAGACGGGTAGGATCTTTTTCCCGGATTAAACCGGTAATCCGGTTGGCATCGAATTGGCCCCAGCCTTCGTTAAAGGGAACCCATACGGCGATGGAAGGGGTATTGTATAAGTAGTCAATGGTGTCCAGACATTCTTTTGTCCAGGATTCCCGTCCTTTTTTGGACAGCCGGCCAAACAGTTTGTAGTTGTTGTCCTTTAAGTGGCCGGAAACCTTAGGGAAGAGGGTGGGCAAATAGCAGACAAGTGGCAGGGAATAGGTAGAGCCTCCGCTAACCATGTCCTGCCATACAATCATCCCCAGCCGATCGCAGTGGTAATACCAGCGGCAGGATTCAATTTTAATATGCTTGCGTATCATATTGAAACCGAGTTTTTGCATGGAACGGATATCGGAAACCAATGCCTGGTCGGAAGGGGCGGTATAAAGGCCGTCCGGCCAATAGCCTTGGTCTAATACACCATGAAGGAAGAGGGGCTTATGGTTCAGGCAGAAACGCATAATCCCTGTTTCGTCCGGTTCCACGGTAAAAGTACGCATGGCAAAATAGCTTTCTACGGAATCGCTGCCGAACTGTATGTTTAAAGTATATAAATACGGGTCGTCGGGATGCCAAGGGTGTATTTCGCTTAAAGGGGCACAAAGGGAAAGGCTGTAAAAATCCTTTTTGCCGGGCTGTTCATAAGAAGTATTAAAAATGCAGCAGGAGCCGGAAAAAATCTGTATTTGGGCAGGGGCAGCCCCTGCGGTAAGTATACGGATATGAACTTCTCCCTTATCGTAATCAGGGGTCAAATAAAGTTTGCGGATATAGGTTTTGGGAACCCATTCCATCCATACCGTCTGCCATATTCCGCTTTGCGCCGTGTAGAACATGCCGCCCCGCTTCAGCGTTTGTTTTCCCCTCGTATGGTAAGAGGTATCGCTGGTGTCCTGTACGCATACGGACAGGGAATTATTCCCCTCCCTGAGGAATGGGGTAATATCTGCTTCAAAAGGCAGATAACCGCCCGAATGCGTACACACAGTCTTCCCGTTCAGATAGACGTGGGCAATCTGGTCAACAGCCCCAAAATGAAGGATTAACCGTTTAGAGGACGGGGAATGCTCGCAGGCAAGGGGCAGGGAAGTATATTCTTCAGCAGAAATAAAAATGCTGCGCTCATACCATAAATACTCCTCCGGCTGCAGTTGTTTTTCCACACCGGAAAGGATGCTTTCCGGCGAAAAGGGTACAAGGATTTTCCCATCGTAGGCTTCCGGGATATCGGGGGTCCGGGTAATGGCATAGTTCCAATAACCGTTAAGGATTGTATAATTATCCCGCTTTAGCTGAGGGCGGGGATATTCTTCCAAAACATGCTCTGGGTTTAGATTCTCTCCCCAAACGGTAGTCAGTCTGGCAAGCACATCGTTTTCGTGCGATTGATTAATATTAAGTGCAGCGTTTAAAATATCCATAATTTATTCCTTTATGATTAATTGAGTGTTTGGGGTACTTTGTATTGTCAGAATATATGGTAAGGCTATTTTTGTGGTAATAAGCCAAGCGGACATGTCTAACAAGTTTTATAAATTTTATTATAATATAAATCGGGATGTTGTCAAATAGGAACATAGCGTTAGGTTATACGAAAATTTATTTTTATGGGCCACATAGCCGAATCATACACCAGAACCGTATGTCTGAACAATGTGCTTGGATTATATGCTCGAACCATGCACCGGAATCGTGTGCCGGAACCATGTGTCTAAATTATGCATTCGAACCGTATAGCAGAATCATATACAAAGATACGCCGCCATTTTATGTGGCAGCGTATCTTAAAATAAGGGGGTATAAAGAAAATCTATATATAATTCAACAACCAAATATCGGTGTTGAAGGATTTTTGATTCTTATAGGAAAGCTCTTCCAGAAAAGAATCATGCAGCGCGGAGTATTTGCTCCAATTATCGTCTGCGGGGATGATATCCGAAAGGGATATCGGTGTAACCTCTTTATACATTTGTTTTCCTCCTTTGGATAAATTTAGTATAAGACTTAAATATGAACGATATGTGTTAAAACTCTTAAGGATGCCTTATCTTTCTTAGGAAAGAATGAGGGATTTCTTAATTAAGTATAAAGTGTATCTCTTGTCAATTGCTGTTATGGCATGGTAAACTATAAAAGTAGGGGAAAAGCGGACTACAAATATATGTTATGAAAAAAGGGCGGTTTTTATGCCTGTTTTTTACGTTATAGGATTTGGGTGTGGAAAATGAAATATATGAAACAATTTGGAATTGTATTGGTGATTACGCTGGTGGCTGAATTTATGGAAAAATGGATTCCGCTGCCGGTTCCGGCCAGTATATATGGGTTGGGTATTATGCTCGCTTTGTTGGTAAGCGGCCGTTTGAAAGTGGAAGAGGTGAAAGGCTGCGCGGATTTGTTAATTGAAATTATGCCGTTAATGTTTATCCCTGCGGCGGTCGGCTTGATGGATTCCTATCATGAATTGGAAGGCATTTTATTGCCGATTATTGCAATAGTGGTGGTTACGACAGTGGTGGTGATGGCAGTGACCGGGAAATGTGCGCAGGGGATAATAAGGAAAAAGGGGAATCGGGGGAACCGGTAGGCTTTTGGCTTTATGCAGTCAGCTTATGGAACGGCGGCATAAGGTAGGGGATAAGAAGTAGAAGCAGGAAAGGATAAGGCAGTTATCTATGGCAGAATTTTTTGGAATGTCTTTATTTTTTGGAACAACAATAAGTGTGATAGGGTATGAAATCGGGCTGAAATTGAAAAAAAAGCTGAAAAGCCCACTGTGCAATCCGCTTCTTATAGCAATTGTATTCGTAATAGCAGTATTGGGCGCCTTTAAGATAGACTATAGCGATTATTATGAAGGCGGGAAATATTTGAGTTACCTGTTGACCCCTGCCACGGTATGTCTGGCGGTCCCTCTTTACCAGCAGTTGGAATTATTGAAAAAGAACTGGATAGCGGTGATGGCTGCCATTTTTTCAGGGGTATTTTCCAGTTTGGTGACAGTTTTCCTTATGTCAAAATTGTTCGGGTTTACCCATGCGCAGTATGTAACGCTTTTGCCCAAATCCATCACGACGGCAATCGGGATGGGGGTATCCGAAAAGCTGGGCGGGATTGTAACATTGACCGTTATTATTATTATTATAACAGGCATCTTGGGCAATGTGATTGCTGAAAGCGTATTCAAGATACTGCATATTCAGGAACCCATTGCAAAAGGGCTTGCATTAGGCACATCATCCCACGCTATTGGAACGGCCAAGGCGATGGAACTGGGGGAAATCGAAGGGGCGATGAGCAGCCTTTCCATTGTCGTATCCGGAATCCTGACCGTTATCGCCGCCTCTTTCTTTGCCCCATTGATGTAAATTCCTATTTATTTATAATTTATAACGGATTGCCCCAAATCATTTTTGGTAAAATTCTTCTGGTGTGGCCTTCCCTTGCCAGTTGTGATATCCGATTCAATGGGAAAGTATGCGGGAAAGGGCAGAAACCAGCCCCACAATCAAAAGCGTAGCAACAAACACA
>Ga0224748_10086_pt1 | contig 20878 bp, 32 predicted proteins | sample LIM_F_Water_Neg_FD_182074 | JGI IMG/M metagenome (GOLD analysis project Ga0224748, IMG submission 182074) | Enriched cells from gastrointestinal tract of the lab mouse from Pacific Northwest National Laboratory (PNNL), Richland, Washington... | ecosystem: Host-associated > Mammals > Digestive...
TCCCGCTGTGTATCGGCTGCCGGGCCGTTATTCTTCACGGTGGAGGTTATACCCGCACCTCCAAAGTCGTGGCGGTCCACAGCATACAGCCAGGCAATATCCGTTTTGAGACGGAGAATACCCACTACCGGCTGCTGTTAAACCCTATGAGCCAGGCGGCTGACTGCCGCCCGGTTCTGGGTTTGGCGGCCTGACAGATATGGAGAGCGCACTATGGGAGAACTGTTCCCTGGTGCGCTCTCGCACGTTATGAAGGAGGTAAGCCACTTGGAAACCATAAGGGCTGTGTCCCTGAATGAAAAGGTTCCATTCCACTGCCAGCTGTGCGGTGGCTGCTGCCGTTATGTAAAAGACAGTATCATGCTGGAACCGTTGGATTGCTACCACTTGGCCCGGCATCTGCGTGACCAGGGGGAACCAGTGTCCGGCATTGAAGATGTGCTGGCTCAGTACGCTCACGCCGCGTGGCTTTCGGACAATTTTCCCATCTTCCTGCTGAACACAGCCGATCCCTTTGACGTATGTGCATTCTTAAAGAAGGGACGGTGTTCGGTGTATGAGGCGCGCCCCCGGGTCTGCCGGATGTATCCATTTTCTGTCGGGCCAGGTGAGCGGGGCCGGGACTTTCGGTACTTGCTTTGCAAAGAGAAGCCCCACCACTTCACGGATGGTTTGGTGACGGTCCGAAACTGGCTCTCGGAGAACTTCACCCAGGAGTTCAGAGAAGCCCTAAAAGCGGACTTTGTTATACTCCCGCTCCTCAACCGGAATATCCAGGCTATGGGCACGGAGAAATTCCAGAGCCTGCTGTTCCAGTTTCTCTACTACCGCTACTACAATTACGACTTGGATCAGCCGTTCCTGCCACAGTTCCGCTCCAATCTGGAGCAGCTGAAGGAATTGACAGGTAGTGGGGACGTATGAAATTTGCGAAGAAAACTGTGGAGAAGCTCGTAATGGCCTATTGTCTGGAAAAGCAGACCATCCGAAAAAAGGCAGGGTCGTTCCAAATACTCTGGACGCGGTACGCCACATGCGGCAGCTTTGAACTGCTTGAACAGGTGCGCATGGGCCAGAAGCACCCGGAACATTGGCGCGTAGTGCCGGAGAACACACATGGCGTCCCTTTGGCACCCATGAAAAAGGCGGGGTGAGAGAATGCCGGAGGATGAAATTGAGCCGTCCGATATAAACTGCGGCGGATGCGGTATCCTGACGGATGCGGCCTATACCTCTGACCTGGATTGGGAGATATTTGACACTGGTGACAGAAAGAGAGGAAATTATGACTGACAAAGAGATTGCCCGCCCGCTGGAGCTGGAACTGCAAGAGCTGTTTGGAGAGGATTCCTACCAGGTGGAGCACAGGCCCTGCACTGGGAAATACTGCGGGCACTGGGACTATACGCTGGTATTTGGCAGCGGCCGGAGACTGTATATCGGATTGGACCGGCGGAACTACATTAACAGCCTGCACGACCATTTGCGGGCCATCCGCCACTTCCGGGCACACCAGGAAGAGAACAGCAGGCGGATCAGCGCCGTGCTCACAGCTTATGACACCCCCTTTTGCCGGGCTGAGGCGGAGATTCTGCCATACGACGACACATTAAGCCTGACGCTCTACGCGGTTGTGGTGCTCTATACCCTCTGCGGCGTGCGTTTTGTCTACCGCACGACCAATATGCACGGCTATCTGGTTGGCTACAATGCACCATGCTTTGCGTTTGACAACTGTATGGCACATCTGCTCCAGGATGCCTGCGGAAAAATGGCCTATACCAGCGTCCTGCCTATGCAGGACGCCGCATAAGGAGTAAGGAATGGAACAGCAGTATTTTGAGATTTGCATTGGCGATGGCCCGAAGGAGAGCTATAACGACATTTGGATGTGTATTCGCGGCATAAGAGCGCCGTCCATCCAGGAGGCCGAGCAGTTTCTCGCCGGCGACATCGCAAAATTTGGCGGCCATGTTTTGGGGGTGAGCCCCATTGACCAAAGGACCGCCGAGGGCTGCTATGATTTCAGCTATGTGGAGCAGTGGCCGGTGTTTGGGCTGCCTGGTCGAAAGACAGCCATTACAGAATGACGATCTCCGCAATCCTGCGGGACAAATGAACGAAGGAACCGACAGACTATGCCAATGAAGTCTGCCGGTTCCTTTTATTTAGAAAGGACTGGTGATTTATGGATTACAAGCAATTAAAACATTTGCTTTCCCAGCATGAGCAGGAGCACCCCGGAACCCACCTGATTGCCTGCATCACGTTTGCCTCCTTTGGCTCCACCGCAAAAAAAGACTATTCCTGGAGCAGCCGTACCTATATCATTTCCAGTGACAACAAGGCATTCCAGCCCGGCAAGGGCGGCTATTCCATTTATGGGAGATGTCTGGACGGCACTGACCCCTACCTCCGCTTGGATTTGCTTATGAAGGAGGAGCATGGCGGCAAGGACGGCTGGGTTGTGGAGGACTGCGGCATCGCTGGCTATCTGCTGATCGAGTGCAGCGACTGCAATATTTCGGTGCCGAAGCTGTTTTACACCTATTACAGTGCGCGGGATTATATGCTGTCCCGACTGGCTGAAACAGGTGAGCTTGATGCCAGTCAGTTGAAAGCGCACTTCACGGCCACGAAAGAAGTGTTTGAGGAAGAACATTACGGAGCCCGCCAGGATTCCGCTTGGCTGACTGATTCAAGTGAGGACTGGCACTGGAAGCTCCAGCCGGTCTGCATCTATGATCCGATGAAAATCGTGATACCCGAGTTGGATGACACGTCATGCCCTATGTAGGCAGTACCAACGTACCCTTTGACAGAAAGCAGACATATCTGCTGTGATTTTATTATATGAGGAGTGTGTGCTATGGATTTTGAGCGATTTGACAAGCTGGCCCGCAGTGACCGCGTGACCTTGCTCACGGCGCTGGAGCTACTGTGGCAGAATGGCCGCATGATGCTCCAAACCGAGGACGAATCGGTGCTGATGGCGGGCTACATAGCCAGCATTGGTGGTTTTTACACAAAAGAAAAGCTCCATGAGGTTATGACAACCGCTAAAGAACTGGCCTCGCTGGAGACGGCAGAGCTGATCCGCTGTCTCCGGTGCGGCAGCATGAAGATGAAAAACCAGGACGCCGACGAAGAGGGTGTCTGCCCCATCTGCGGCGGTGAACTGGAGTACGGCAACGATAAACCTCTGGACGATGGGGGTGTCTATGAATGGACTTGTCCCGACTGCGGCGCCATCGGTAAGGAAGGCTACAGCAAGGTATTCGACCGGCACTACGATGTGCATGATGGGGACGGTAATCCGTATCCCGCCCTGCCGGACAGCGCCAAGCCTATTGCTGTGCCGGAAACTGCGGAGGGTCCGCTGTCTCCTTGTACGCCAGAGGTGGTCGTGATGGCCGCAGACCGTATCTACGCACTGTCCCCAGCGGACACCGCAGAGCTGAACGCCTGTTTCCCCAGAGATGATTGGGGAGAATATTTCTGGGGCTTTACCTGCTTTTCTCGTCAGGATTATGCCAAAGTTGTCCCACTGGACGGCGTGGATGAAATCATGCTGGGTATCCAGTGTGTCCAGGGCGGCTGCCTGTGTGAGATGGCGATTCGCTGGCACATGATCAGCAATAAGTCGACTCCACGTCTGGAGATGTTCGATGAGGCGTGGCCGCTGTTCCGGACGCCTACCTTTGTATCGGTGCTGGAGCAGTTGACGCAAATGAGCCAGAACCACATACCGACACCGGACGAAGTTTCCGCGCTTCTGATCGCCCATGGCTTCACCGACCAGTCGGACCGGCCCCTGGGAACGTCCAATGGATGACCGCAACTATTCAGCTCCAGCCAAGCTGCGCTGGTATCCCGACATCTCCTGCCCTGTTTGCGGCGGGAAGGTGAACTCCTGGGACAAGCGGTGCAGCCGGGCGCTGGCCTACAAAGCCATTTTCTGTGAGGCTTGTATTTCAAAAGAATATGGGATTGATGTGGAGGAGTTGAGAGGCACCATGAAGAACCACTTCGGACTGATCCCGTGTCCAGGGATATGAAGGAGGTCAACGAACTTACCCGCCGGCTATTGGCGGAGGGCTGGAAGCCAGAGGATACCCCACCGGGGACACATCCATACAAGGACTACTATGGCGGCTGGACCTATACCGGCGAGGCGATACGTTCTATGGTCTGGGAGACACCCTGCGGTTTGCTGGCTGACGGCAGACACTTTTTGAACGGCTATATGTCCTACCAGGGCGTTGACTGGCGGCCGGAGAATGGGAACCCAGTGATTTGCTGTCCCGTGTTTCCCTCCGCTCCCTGCCCGCTGCGGGACCCGCTTCTGTGCAATGAGCGGTACGACTTGCACTCGAATGATGTGGTCTATCAATGCGCCTGCCATCAGGTAGACAGACCATACACCTATGAGGGCAGTATTGATGAGGCCCATGACCGTTTGTGGAAAGAAGCCGGCGAACGCTGGGAAGTATTTAAGGCCCAGCATAACGGGCGCGTATGCCGTCAGCAGAGTCGGTATGGCCGGACAACAAAAACCTGGAGGGCGTTCTATGACCCGATAGACTGCGCCAATCTGGGCTGCTGCTCCTATTGCGATGTTCTGGCAAAAGAGCTGGATACGCGAAAAGGAAATGTGTTTTACGATCTGCGAAGGTCCTGGACTGTAAAAGGCGAGGGCCTATTCCCAGACCAGCGGAAGACAATCGTGGAGAAGGGCTGTAAGCTGTTGGGTAGTACCGCGTCGCTGACACTGTGCGAGGCCATTGTCAAATATGGACGGGGCCGTATCGAAGATCGTGTCAGATCAGAATTCCACCATGATCTGTTTTTTGACAAATCGCTGGAAATCGAGATCATCAATCTTCGAGCCGCAAGAGTGGATAAGCGGGACATTTTACAGGATCTTCAGGATGTCGCCAACGGCATAGAGGTCATTCACGCGGCCGACAGCCTGAAAGCGGCCAAGGCCCAGAAGCGGGCAAGGCGTGAGGCGGCAAAGGCCCGCCGCATCCGAAAAGCTGAGGCTATGGTCCTGGCTCACGGCTGGGATGGCCTGGAGGATATATGGAAACGCCGGGCGGAAAAGCTGCTGGGCGGGGATCGGATTGACGAACTGCTCCAGCAGCGGCAGGCACCCAAGGAAGCACCACCGGCGGAAACTCAGATATGCCTGTATTCGAGTGTGCTTGACCAGTCTCCGGATGCGGCCTAGCCAATAGGCCGGCAGAAATCAAGATAGAAGTTGGCGCACATATACGCAATTCAAAATGTGAAAACTGGTAAATTCGTGTTTGACGCCAGTTTCAGTTACGAACCTGACGCCCACACACAGCGTTGGGAAATACGGAAGGAGAACCGGATAAATGGCACAGTATAAGTATTTGCGCGGCACCTGCGACAGCAGGGAGTCCGTCGAGTTTGACATCAGCAAGCACAGCCAGTACATCACCACCTGCGTTGTGGACGCAGACCTGCTCCTGTGCGGGATCAAGACGTTTCCCTGCAACGACGGAGACGATGTGAAGCTCACCGCCCAGCAGCAGCTCGACATCCTTGAGCTGCTGTTGGCGGAGCGGGATAAAATCACCAGCGGCATTGCGGTCAAAACGATGGAGAGTTGGTATGGGAGCGGCCTTAATTTCGACGAATACTGTTTTCCCGGCGATACTGTAGGGGAGGACGTTGTGGATTACTTCGTGAACGTGGTCCCTCCCGTTACGCTCCGCTCCGACTGCGTGCAGTCCGGAGAGGAGCATAGCTGCGAACCGGACGACAGTGGGAAGTACCGCGCCACCTACACGACATTCCACAGGACAGGAGACGGGCAGTTCCGCTTCGATGGCTACTGCTTCAAGGGCGAGAACCAGAACCGCGTTGAAAAGACATATGGCCGGCAGCGGCTTGAGAAGTGCCTTACAGATGCCCGGAATGAGGTGGAGTTGGATGCCGGATTACAGATGCTGACCTTTGACAGTCTGCGCTATGCGAAGGTGGATTTTATCCATCGTCAGTGTGGGAACGACTATCGAATTGTCAGGCTCAAGTTGCCGGAGGTAGAGCGGGTCATCGGCTTTGACACCCCGGACGGCTATGACTGCGATGTGTGGGAGGAAACTCCCGACAAATAATTTTGATGACGGTGGACGGCTGCGCAATCAGCCGTCCACCCCCTATTTCGAGGAGAAAAACAGATGCACAACTATATTTATGAACTGCTTCAGGCTCCTGCCCCGGCGGACGAATGGGCAAAGGCATGGGAATACCATGAGCATCCGGACGCTTTCCCAATCGCTGTTACTGTGGAGGATGCGAAAGACCGGAGCGCAGTGATCGCCCGTTTCGGCGCGTGGCTGAAGGAGAACCGGCTGGGCGAGCTGAACGGCGAGACGTTCACCATTGACGCTCAAGCTGCGGACCGTTACTTTGAGGGCCGGTTTGCCGCTTTCCAGCAGGCTGTGATGGCGTTGCAACAGCTCAACGAGGCCAAGTTTATCCATGAGCATGACCAGGTACAGAGCCTGATCTTCAACCTGATCGAGACTTTTACCCAAAAGTACGGCGATTATGTGCTGTGGGACGACGGCCTGGAGCCTATACCCCTGGAGGAATTTCTGCGCAAGGCTCGGCCTGATGCCCGCTACTGCATTGGCGCTGTGCTGGACTACAAGCACTGAGGAGACGGGCAAGATGAACAAGCTGCTTACTATGCTTCTGGAACAGCTCTCGCAACAGCCGCGAAGTTTCGATACGGCAGATAATCCCGGCTTTTGGTCGGATGGAGAAATGATCCTGTGCCCATCGGAGGCCGAGTGCGAATTTACCGCCAATTTTTTGAGAGACCTTTTCCGTGACAGCTCCATGACGGTTACGACGGGCTATTTTGATCCGTTTGAGGATCATAACAACGGAGAAGGTGATGATTACACCGGCTTTTACTACATCAGCTTTGAGTAAAATGGAGGCGTAGAAATGAAAAAATGTGAAACCTGTACGAACCAGAACACCGCATGGTGTAAAGGATGCGAATACAATTTCCCTGGACTGGAGCAATTTGACTTCTATCAGGAACGGAAAGAAAGCGAGGACGGCGATGGGAAACAGTAAACTGATGGTTCCGCTTTTTTATGGCGGAAAATTCAACCGTGAAGGCCGTAGAATGCAGGCGGTATTGGAAAAGGAAATCTCCGATGGCAAAAAAACCTATCGGCTGTGGCGCTCTGCTGGGAAACCGGATCTGGACTATCCCAAGGCAGAGAATGATAAATACCTCCTCCATGTGGAGATCAATGGCTATCTTGCCCCTCTCGGTATGACGGATTTTAACCTGACCGACATCTGCGGTTTTGAACCTGCGGCCCAAAAGCTGTATGGCGGCAAGGAAAATCGAGGGACGTGGCTCAACGCTGCTGAGAAATCTGGCGGCCATGAGGCGGTCGGCACAGCAGTGGCGGAGGAGCGAAAAGAAATTGAACGGTTAGGCAGCGAACCCGCTCGTCAGACGGAGTATATCCAGAACCTGTTGAACGGTTATGTCAGCACTTACCTCAAATCGAAGGAGACCAGCGGCCAGACTTTCCCCGATTTTACCGGGGCGCTGGTGGTGAATGAGCTTGCTAAATGTGTGGAGCTCTCCGCGGTGTACCGGGAAAAACAGCAGGCAGAGGAGAAAGCCCGCCAGGCCCGCGCTGAAGAGGAAGAAAAGGCGTACTGTGAGGAGCAGAACAAAGCAGCCAATCAGATGGTTTCAGAGGCCATTCAAATCATTCAGAATGGCGGCATATTGAAAAATGAGACTGTCAAATTCTACAGCAGCCGCTATAGTTTTAGCTCTTACTCCATTGTGAATCACCTGATGCGACTGTACCAGGTGGATGTCCCGCTCCGAACACAGGGGTGGATCAATGACAAGCTGGTTAATGCTACCATCAAGGATGGAAAATGCGAGAATTTACAGTATTTCCGCTCTAAAGGCGGGCGGTGTTCGCAGAAGTTTTTCGACTGCGTGAACGCTCTGATCCAGGCCGTTACAGCCCAGGCAGCGGAAGATGCGGCATAGGAAGAGGCAGCTATGAGAATTGCGGTTTATTACCCTGGCCGCTGTCAAAACTGCGGTAAATCTGTGCCGCTGGAAGAAGCCAAATATGGGAAAGTGGATATTCCCGGCGGCTGCCGCATCTTTTATGTCTGCCCATACTGTGGGCATGAGATTGACAACAAAGTGGGGCCTGTGGACGACGACGGAAACCCCATTCTCCCTGAAAAAGTGAAGGAGGCTGACATATGAGCGAGAAACAGATCAACTGGTGTAACTGCGGCCGCCAATATCAAGAGTATTGGCGAATCAAGGAAAACGTCTATGGGCTGAACTTTGATCCCACTGCTTGGGCGTTTGAGTATCGCACTATTACATGCCATGAAGAGGGCCGTGTCCTCTATATCACAGGCCAATGCAGCCGCTGTGACGGTTTCATGCGCTCTGGCGTCCCTGTACCCACGGATATGAAGGGGGGCGATCTGCTGGCATATGTCTACCATGAAATGAAACACTATCGCCCTTATGACAAATACGATGAAGAATTTGGTATCTACTATACATTTCGCAGACAGCGGTGCCAGTGGTATCAACAGCAGGACGATTTGACGCCAGAGGAACGCGGGAAGCAATTTCTACGCCTGTTCCGGGCAGAAGATCAGGCGGTGGTAAAAGACTGGCTGGCCCGTAATCCCAGAGTGGAACCCTACGCCAAGCCCCGGCGTGACCGAAAAAGCACATTATTTCAGCATATCCTGGAGACAGCTCGGGCAGCTGGGGCCATTACAGAAGCCGAAGCGATACTGGACGATATTTACCCCAGCGAATGTGCGCCAGCTGTTCCAGAAGAGGACACCCATCTCACGGACTATCGCTTCAATCTGGTCCCGGACATAAAAATTAGTGGTCATCGTATTGATCTCAATTTGTGCCTGGAAGGTTCTTTTGATAATTCTTTTAATCGGAAGACGATGATTGGAACCCTCACAACCCTACGTGTCGATCAGGAAGCTTGTGATCTGATGAAGGCGCTGGGCGATACTCTGGCGTACTATTGCCGCAAATATGTGAACGAGGAGATCCACCGCTACACACCGAGGAGGGAATTGGAGCGGGAGGCAGACCAAAAATGAAGATTCTCTCCTGCGGTGCCGGAATGCAATCCACGGCGCTGGCCCTGATGGCCTGTGAGCAGGCCATCACCGGCACCAGCCTGTACCCAGACGTTCCAATTTATGACGCGATCATCTTTTGTGACCTGGGCTTGGAACCGGAGACCTACGCCGCTATTGTAGGCGTTGACAACCTGCTTCGGGATAAAACGCCGATGCCGCCGATGAAATCCGCATTGTTCATGTCCAGGAGCCGAAAACGGATCGCGGACCTGACGCCGGAGGACTGCAACGACGCGGAGTGTTTTGAATACTGTGGGCAGCAGATTTGGAATGGATTTTGAACTGCTGAACCGAAAAAGAGTATATTGTGAGGTGAATATGTATGAGCGACGAAAACCTGAGCCTTCCCCGTGAGAAATTTGAGCCGGTGGCCGCCCTGCCGATTGAATTGGATGCCCTAGGCACGGAGCTGAACATCTGCTTCCAGGATTTAGACGGTCCCTATGAGATCAGGACTTGCTATGGCGATATCTGCAAGATTGTCAACGCTCTGCGGGACTATGCCAGGATGCTGCGTATGGTCTGTGAGGAGTGGAACTTGCGGGGCTACCACCGGGCCGTCTATGAACTCCATGCGGATAAGCTGGAAGAGATCTCAAAGAAATACCAAGCCGGTATCGGCTACAACTACGATAAGGCTGTGGAGCGGTGCCAGAAAAAGCGGCATCGGAAGCAGCGCGACAGCGACGTGGGCGGCGAGGCGATGGCTATGGCCTACCTCCAGGCCCAGCGCACAGCGGCGGCCAAGGACAAAGCTAGGTCCGCCCGCGCTTCTGGCCCATCGGAAGAGTCTGCGGACGTAGCCATAACCGTGGTGCAGGTGGAGCATTACGACATCTTTGAAGATGATGTGATTGTCTTCTGGGTAGACGTCTCCAATGTGCCCCAGGCGATACAGGCTAATGCGCGGCAGATTGACGCAGACCGTTTCGATCCCAACTGCTTTGGCGTATGTGTCAACTACGATTTCGAGCGGCGTCAGTTTTACATCGTGGTTGACACTGAAGAATCTGAGACACACCCCGGCAATGTCTACTATATCGGCAGAACTGGTGACAAGCACTGGTTTACCGTCGAATTGCCCCAGGCGTTTCTGGAGCAGACGTTTTTGGCGTGTGTCCAGGCGGTCGCTCACGAGAATTGGAAGGTCAAGCCCACAGAGCAGGAAGCATATCAAAGCGCGGCTGAGGAGAGCGGGGTGGTGGTATGACCTCGTGCTGGGCAAATTACCATGTGTTTCTGGCCCAGTTAGGTGGGCGTACCTACCGCTGTTCCCCTGCCCTGGACGCCGCCGCCTTTGATCATAGGATGGACGCCCTATGCTGGAGGATGCCCTATCATCTGCGGGCATTCCACACCAGTGATTCCAGATGGGCGTTAGAGAACCCGGTGCTGAAAGCGGCCCCGGTGCTGCCAGTGGACATTGACAGCCTTCTGTCTGCTCTGCCTCCCCAGCCCATACGGCTGAAGGATAAGCGCAGACAGGAAACCCTTGCTGTGCGGTGTAAGTGCGGGGACTATGTACTGACGGATACGGAGGACGGCTATGGCCGTCTCTACCGTGTGGACGGTATTACCTCCAGTCTGATTACCAGACTGGAGGCCGTCCCCATTACACTCCAGGAGGCCAGCGCCTATATTGACCAGTACCACCGGCACAACGCCGGCCCAAAGTTCCACAAGTTTTCCGTCTGCCTGCGCGTCCCCGGAGAGCCGGAGCCGGTAGGGGTTGCGGTTGCTGGCATACCAAAGGCCCGGCATCAGATGGACGGCGAGACGTTGGAAATCAACCGCTGCTGTACCGATCCCCGGTATTCCGATGTGTGCAGCTGCCTCTATGCCCGCGCCATCCGCATTGGGCGTGAGCTGGGCTATCGCCGCTTCCTGACCTATACGCTCCCATCGGAGAGCGGAAGCAGCCTTCGGGCAGTGGGTTTCCAGCCAGACGGTATGACCCAAGCATCCGCTGGCGGATGGGACAGCCCATCCCGGCCACGGGATATATCCAGCTATCCTGCGGGTGAAAAAATCCGTTGGATACTTTATGTGTAAAAACAAAGGAGAAAGCAATGAAATTCAATCGCATTTCAACGGCAAAAATCCAGGAGAGTGTTGACATCGAGAGATTGATTGCCTCCCAATATCCGGACAACTATCTGGGTATGCAGCAAATCCAGATCCCGCAGGATGGAGGACAGAGCATTGAGATTTTGAAAGCCTATCTTGGCTGGGAACCCAGAAAACTTTGTTTTGGACAGATCATCGCAATCCTGAAATACAAAAACCGGCTTTTTAAGGTGCGATTTCATGTCTGGAGGGAATTTCAGCCGGCGGCTCTTGCGAATCGCATGACAGAGATCGAGGAGCTTGTCTCCAAAACCCGTATGGATTATCTCTATCTGGAGGCCATCCCAACAGATTTTGGGCACAAAGCCTTCTGGTTAAACACTCCAGACTCCCAGTTGGATGAAGACAGCCTCGCACTGCGGTCTGTGTCTAAGGCGCTGAAAGCATATAGCGTCAGCAAGCAACTCTGCAAAAAGCTCAGAGAAAAGCAACGAAAGGTGGTTTGAAATGAGTGCGGTTAATTATTTGCTGCTGTACGAAGGCGACAGCAGACAAGGTGGTTTTGAATCTTCTGTTCGCGGATTCGCAAAGCTGGAAGCCGCTCGGGCAGCTATGGATAAGAAGTACAAGAAGTTTGCCGCCCTTCTGGATATTCCGGTGGGACACAATGCGTTCAGTAATCCTTATACGATCAGGACGAAAGACAGCATCCGTCTGGAGCGGTACGGAGAGCATTTCAAGTGGGAGATTATCAAGGCTGTGGCGGAGGACTGCGAGCCTGATAGTGCCTTTGCAAAGGATAAGCACTATGGCCTGCGAAAGTACACTATAACGATTGAGGAGCATGTTGCGCAATCGTTTCCTGTGGAAGCTCATAATCTCTTCTTCGCCGTGAGCTCCGCAGAGAGAGACTATAAACAGGGCTCGCTTACCGTGCAGCCGTCAATACCAAACGTTCGCCTGATTATGGCACGTGACGATGAAACCGGGGAAACTACCGAATGGAAAGAATTTTAATGCCGTAGACACCTGATATGGCGAAGAAGAAGAATTTTTAGCACTGTGCATATCAGTGGACAGCCAAAAACAGAAAGGTTGGTATCTATCATGGAAAAGTTTTACGATTTTATGTGCAGAAAAGACCGAATCGGACAGTCCGGTGGTGCGATACTGCGGGTAACGGGCGACCGCAGCATTCCGCTGATGGACGCCCTGCTGAATCTGCGCACGGCAAAGCCGGGTATGCTGGACGGTCTGGTGGAGGTCATTCCTTCGGCGGGCGAAACACTGCACTTCTCTGAGGTGTGTCAGTTCCGCCCGCCCTACCTGAAGGCTCTGTGTGACATCAGCCAGTTTTTGCAGGACAGCGGGTACGAAGACGCCAGTAAGTTCCTGGATTGCAGCTTTGAGCTGTAGAGGGGGGACCGAAGGATGGACAAACAGTACATCATCCCGGTTGTCGGCCAGATTTACCACAACCGCGGCGGCGGAGAATACCGCTGCACCGGCAACAGGCTCTATATGAGCGATGAACAGCAGCGGCGAGCGTTGTCTTTGGGCGATCATGCAGCCTATATGGAGCGTGTCAAGGACGGCTGGAGTCTGGCCGCCCACGGCGTGATCCAGTATGGGGACGGCACCATCGAGTGGAACTACTCTACCGGGGAGCACTTCCCCTACTAGCCGTCCATTCTCCATCACTGGGGAAGGGACGCCGCCATCTGAACAGGCGCCTGGGGGTACATGTCCGTTTTGTATGGACAGTCCCCCGGGTCATTTTAAGGAGAAGGATGCAACATGGACTTATTGGAAAAATTTTCGGTGGTGGAGATTCGTCCGGCTGACTGCATGACCGAGGCAGACCGCCAATTCTGCCAACGTCAGCAGGAGATCTACCAGGACGCGGCGGAAGGCTTTTATCAGATCGCGGTTCTGTGGACAGATATGAATACCATTCTGGGCCGTCCGATGCAGAGAGCCGCAGGACGCTCAACGAAAAAGTGCTGTATTTAATCGACAGTGGCACTGCTGCCCAAGCCGGCATCACTGGCGAGGATATCTACAATGCCTACACCGGAGACGGCGGCCTGCATGGGCTGGACCGGAAGGACTTTGATAACTACTATAGCTACAGTGAGGCGAAAAAGGAGATCGAGAATGGGCAATTCTTCACTCCGCCGGATCTCTGCCAGCTGGTGACCGAAGCCCTCAAGCCCTCCCAATTTGACCTGGTGGCAGACCTCACCTGTGGAAAAGGCAGCTTTTTCAATTTCTCCCCTGTAGAGTCCAACCTCTACGGGTGTGAGCTTGACACCAAAGCCTGCAAGGTGGCTCGATATTTGTTTCCCGCTGCCAATATCACCCTTGGCGACATTCGAACCTATAAGCCGGAGGTGCGTTTTGATTATGTGGTGGGCAACCCTCCGTTCAACCTCCGCTGGTGGACCGAGGAAAGCAAGGAGGTCCTGTCTCAGCTGTACTACTGTCAGAAGGCGAATGAATTGTTGAAGCCCCTGGGCATCCTGGCTCTGATTGTTCCCCAGTCTTTCCTAGCGAATGATTTTTCAGATAAAGCGATGATCCGGGAGATGGAGCTCCGCTTCAGCTTTTTGGGGCAGGTTGGTCTGCCAGACAACGCTTTTGCCTGTCTGGGCGTGGAGTCATTCCCCACGAAGCTCCAGCTGTGGCAGAAGAAGAGCGAGGTTAAGGATTGGAAAGCCAGACGCTATACACTGGAACTGGCGAAAACGCTTTCCTGTGGATTTGACCCGGTGAGAGAGGCGCGGCACATCTATGAACAGATACTGATGCTGCCCAAGGCCGACCTGGAGAAAAATAAATCCAATGTGCTACTGGAGCTGGCGAAGGAACACAGTAATTCAAAGGAATTTGCCTACCAGACCCAGAAGATGCTTTACCAGATCAAGGTCCATCCCGCCACTAGTAGGCAGTATGCCAGATGCTGTGAGTATCTGCACCAGTTCTATACCCAGGAAATGCCAAAGGATATGGACTACAAGGAGTGGAAACGTGTTATGCTGACGGAGGCCAAGGTACTGTCCTTCCTCCGACGGGCGCTGCGGAAGCAAAACCGGAAGCCGGAGCGGGACCTGATCGCCCTAGTCAAGCGGGATAACAGCTTTGTCTACAAAGCATACGGCGCCAAGGCGCGCAGTACGCTGACCGACGATATGAAAATGCCTGTCCCCGTTTACCAGGCGGTGTTGGATAATGAGCCAGAGCGGTTTCCGGGCTTTGAAAGCCTGCTACGCCGGAAGCGCCGGGAGTATGACAATCAGAGCCAGTCCTTTGCCGATATGCCAGAGGACCCGGCCATTGCTGCCTGGCTGAAGGAGTTTACCCTATGGGATGCCGAGAACGAGGAGTACATCTACCTAAACGACATTCAGTGCCAGGACATCAACCGGATGCTCCAGAAACGGTATGGGATGCTCCAGTGGGAGCAGGGCAGTGGCAAGACCCTGGCCGCTATCGCCATGGGCCTGTACCGAATGCTGAAGCAGGGTATCCACTCCACCTGGGTGGTGTCCTCCGCTATCTCTATCCGCAACAACTGGGATGTGGTATTGCCAAACTACGGTCTTCCCTATGTATTTGTGGAGGAACTGGAAGATTTGGCGCAGATTAAGCCAGGTAATTTTGTCTTGATTACACTGAACAAGCTGGGAATGCTCCAGCGGCACATCAAGAAGTGGATCAGGCGGCATAACCAGGATGTCATGCTGGCTCTGGATGAAAGTGATGAAATCTCCAATCCCTACTCCAAACGGGCTAAGTCCACTCTGTCCTGTTTCCGCCGCTGCCGGATGAAGCTACTTACCACCGGCACCAGTACACGGAACAATATCTCGGAATTTGCTCCCCAGTTAGAATTGCTCTACAACAATTCCATTAACATGATTACATGGTGCAGAGAGGTTTACTCCTACGATAAGGACAGTGAGTATATGGACAGTGACAGCAACGCTTATTACGGATGTCCCATTCCAGCTTACAAACGAGGGTACTCTCTGTTCTCCTCCTGCCACCTGCCCGAGAAGCCCACGGTATTCGGAATCGGTGAGCGGACCCAAGACATCTACAACGCAAACGAGCTGAACGATATTCTTGGAAAGACGGTCATCACCCGCACATTCGCGGAGATTACCGGCAAGGAGATCCGCCGCATCCATCAAGTGCCATTGCCCTTCACACCCGAGGAGCAAGCCGTTTACAACATTGTAATGAAGGAGTTTGACCGGGTACAGAGGACATATTTTGCGTCCACTGGCAACTCCCGCAAGGACGCTATGCTGAAGCTCATGCAGCAGATTACGCTGATGCTCCGGGTGGCGGCCGCGCCCAACACGCTGAAGGAGTACCACGGCGACACGCCTCTGAAAATCATAGCGGCGGTAGAGATGGCGTCCCAGTGGGAAAACGAGATCGTAGCAATCGGCGTCCGGCACCTGAATGTTTTGAACGCCTATGCCGCAGCAATCCGGGAATATCTCCCCGACCGTCCTCTGTTCACCGTTACTGGCTCCACCAAAACCTTCGCTCAGCGGCGGGCCCTGCGGAAAACCCTGCGGGACAGCGGAAACGGGATACTGCTTTGCACTCAGCAGAGCCTCCCCTCCAGCGTCAACTTCGAGTATGTCAACAAAATCCTGATTCCGGAGATGCACTACAACAACTCTGGCATGAGCCAGTTTTATATGCGCTTCATCCGTTTTACCTCGAAGGAGTATAAGGACATCTACTTCCTCAACTACACCGGCAGCCTGGAGTCCAATCTGCTGCAAATGGTGATGGCAAAGGAGAAGATTAACCTGTTTATGAAGGGTCAGGACACTGACCTCGACCAGATTTACGAGAAATTCGGCGTCGATTACAACCTGTTGGCCCTCCTGATGCGCCGGGAGTTGGACGAGGAAGGGAAATTCCAGATCCGCTGGGGCGAGCAGATGATTGCGTGAGCTTGTCTGCCATATCGAGCATACGGTGCGGCACTGGTGCAATGCAGGACTGACCGATCAACTTTGCTGATTGGAAGCGTCGTATTTACGGCGACTCCAATCGCATTTTTCAAATATGAAAGGAAACGGATAAAATGATCTATATGGATAACGCGGCTACCACAAAAATGACCCCAGCAGTCATCCAGACCATGCTGCTGTGTATGGAGGACATTTGGCACAATCCCTCCAGTCTCTACGCCCCTGCTCAAAAGGCTGCGGAGGCGCTGAGGGACGCCCGGGCGCGTATTGCGGCCTGCCTCAACGCCTCTCCCGATGAAATCATCTTTACGTCGGGGGGCAGCGAGTCGGATAACCAGGCACTTCTCTCCGCCGCCTGGGCAGGCGCACGGGGCGGAAAGCGGCACATCATTTCCACAGCCATCGAGCACCACGCCGTCCTGCACACCTTGGAGAAGCTGGAACAGGAGGGCTATGAGGTCGAATTGCTGGATGTTTCCTCCAGTGGCATCGTTTCCGCCGCCCAGGTAGAGCGGGCCATCCGGGAGGACACCTGCCTTGTGACCGTCATGTACGCCAACAATGAGATAGGCTCCATCCAGCCTGTCTCCGTGATCGGCGCGATATGCCGGGAAAAGGGCGTTACCTTTCATACGGACGCGGTACAGACAGCGGGCCATCTCCCCATTGACGTACAGGCCCAGAACATTGATCTGCTGTCCCTGTCCGCCCACAAGTTCCACGGTCCGAAGGGGATCGGGGCGCTGTATGTCCGAAAAGGCATCCCCGTGACCAGACTGATAGAGGGCGGAGATCAGGAGCAGGGCCGACGCGCTGGAACAGAGAACGTGCCGGCCATCCTGGGCATGGCATCGGCGCTGGAGGAGGCTTGTACCCACATGGCGGAGAACGCGCAAAAGGAATCCGCCCTTCGGAACCAGCTGATTGCGGGGTTGTCTCAAATTCCAGGCACTGTTTTGAATGGTGATTTGGAAAACCGACTACCCGGAAATGTGAATTTTTCCTTTGAAGGGATCGAAGGGGAGAGTTTGGTGCTGCTGTTAGGCCAGCATGGCATCTGCGCATCTGCCAGCTCCGCATGTACGTCCCACTCTCTGTCGCCAAGCCATGTGCTGCTGGCAATCGGCCGCTCTCATGAGGCGGCGGACAGTGCGCTCCGGCTTTCTCTCAGCGGGGAAAATACGCAGGCGGACGTGGACGAAGTGCTGCGAGTTGTTCCGGGACTTGTGAAGGAACTACGGTGGAAAAGGACGGCGATGGTATGAGCAAATAGTTGAACCCTGATGCCGCAGGCTATCTCGTGGAAGCTACCGCCCGCAAAAGCGGAGTTTGAAGCTATCATGCAGTATCGCAGCGAGAAAGATATTTTGGACGCTTACGGCTGGGGGCTTATTACGGAAAAGCAGTATGACCGCTATCTGGCGCTATTTCGGGAGGGCGAGGATCATGCACCTACGGACGTGTCAAAAGGCCCAGAAGGCCGCAATACCAGTTGGGATCATGTTCAGCTGGGATATGCCCACTGCGGACCTGAAGAACTATGACAACGGCGGCCAGATTATCAAGTCCAGGACACAGACCCGCCGGTTTGCGTATTTCAATCATAAATGATAGGAGTGTACTATATGGTAATCAAAGTGTTTCCCAGATTCCTTCTGGAGCAGATGTGGAAAGAGGATGAACAGCGTTTTGCCCTCAATACGGAAGATCCCCCGCTCTGTCTACGTTGCGGACAACGTTTGGACCGGCGGCTAGTGGTGAATGCTCTCAGCCGCTATGCGGATGTACATATCTGTGAGAACTGCGGGATGAATGAAGCTTTTGGGGATACCTATAGTCAGGTGCTCCCATTGAGGGAGTGGGCTGCATATTCATGCAGGCAGGTCAAGATAATCCCCTGTAAAGAACCTGTACTGACAGCAGATTGTACCTTCGGCCACATCTTTTCCGGGCCGCTGAAAATGTTTCCCTATGATCATGCTGAATACCCTGAGTCGGAGTTTGCCTATTTCCGTTCGATCTACTATGGACGGAGGAGAGAAATAGCTTGGTATTACAGTGGGGAAGACCGGCCGGATTTGATGAAGAAAGTGAACCAATTCGGAAAAGCACTGCTTAAAATGCCGGAGTTCAAGACATTGGAGGCGATGCATCGCTTTTGCCAGTCCGTTGCTCAGCCTACTGTTGAGCGTGAGAAATTTAACATGTATGGTGAGATGGAGCGGTTTTATATTCGGCTGCGGATAAACACTTGTATGGGAGACTATAATCTCTACTGTCACTTCTATTTGAAGGAAGCAGTGGACAGGATTAAACCGGAATGATGCAAACCGCTGGCAGAGCTATACTCTGCCAGCGGTTTTTTGTGTGGCTGACAAACCTGTTCAGGGCCTGTCAGCGGGAGCTTTTTCGTTGATGTGGTATTCAGGCAACAGGACAAATGCAGCAGTATTTGTTCTGCAATGCTTGTTGAGAATGTCCACAAGAAATGCTGTTTCCATCTTTGCAAAAGCGGCGTTTTTATACATAATTTGTAGCGCGTTGTTTGCATTATAGTCCTGTTTGCTCTTTTAAGAGAAAATATTTTTACTCTTTTTGGAAAGCGGCCAAGGTATCGGTTATGGCCTTCAAAGTCTCACTGTCCATGGTGTTCTCCCATGGTCCCTTGGCAAATTCGGCCAGCTCTGGCGGCTCCTCCGTTCCAGACGGCTCACCGAGAGCTACCCCCGCAAACCGTGGGTGTCTCTCCATGATGGCAAGCAACATACGCTCCAGTGTTGCCTCGTCTATCGCAGGCGGATCGCCGCCATGCCCCTGGGACGGATGCTGAATATAAGACAGGACGGCGCTGGTAATAAACTGTGCCTTGTGCCGCCCCTGCTGTTCTAGAAGCTCCGATACCATCCGCTGCTGGGGGTCCTCCATGTTAAATTGTAGGGTGAACCGCCCAGGCTTCTTCTTCTCGCTCATTTCAATCACCTGCTGCTCTGGGCCACTCGATACAGTGTCTCGTAGCCCTTGACATTGGCCCGGATGTCCTCGACGAACATGGGGTGGGCCACCTTGCCGGACTGCTCAATGTGCCGTTTAAGCAGAATGGAGCCGCCACCCACAAATACAACAGGGGCGGTGCGCAGCTCCAACTGCCGTTCCCGCAGGGCGCTCAACAGATCGGACACAAACTCCTGGGCGCACCGCTCCACCACCGGGATCACACTCTGGAGTCCCTGCACAGACTGGCCCAGAAGAACGGCGTCGATCTCCTCCTCGGTCAAGAGGATGTCCTGGGCCGCCCGAACCTTGGAGATGATCCTGTTATAGAGCATGATGACCCCATTCTCCAGGGAGTCGCAGGATACCAGGTCGCCCCGTCCCCTTTTGATGCGGATGTAATCCATCGTGTAGCCGCCAATGTCTACCACCAGCGCCAGAGGGACAGTGGTAAGGGTCTGGAGCATGGAGGCCGCCGCTGCGTAGGACTGAGGGTAACAGGCCACATCGTCGATCAGGATGGAGTAGGGCTTGTCCCGATAGAAAAAGCTGACAACGCCCCGCCCGGAAAAGTACTGAATGAATTTAGCGTTTTGCGCTCCATAGTGGGCCGGCGGCAGGCCCACCGCCAGCTGCACCCGGATGATGCCGGGGGCATAGGCGCTGGCCGCCTCGATTTCGTTGGCAATCCCAAACAGGGTCAGAATAAAGAAGCGGTCGTCCTCCGTCTTGTCCCGGCGGTAGGGGATGCGCTGGTCGGAGATCTGATAGTATTTGTCCCCGTACTTCAGCACATCCGGTCCAAAGGGCCGCACCTCGCTCTCCGACAGGCCGGAGATAAAGGGTTCGCTCCGTACCAGCTTACACTGCTTGTTGCCGTGATCCATTGAAATTAGCATAGTTTTATCCTCCTTATACTCTTGTAATACGGAAATAACACGCCGTTTTCAACAAAACTGGAAATATTTTTATAGATCATGCGCAATCAGCTGTCTATAGAATGGGAAATGCAAGGGCTGCTTTGAAGTGATAGGCATTTATACCAACTTCACCTAAAAATAATGGGGCATTTGCTTTGCGCAAATGCCCCATGCTGTTTTCCGGCACTTCTATCTCCAAAATCCTCTTATCAAGGCAACGGCGATTTGCTCCGTGCTCCGCTATATGTAGCGGGTCGCACAAAGCTCTATCCAAACAGTTTGTGTGTATAGAGGCCGGTCAAACATTCTATTTTGTCCATTCTTCAAAGAAAGCAACTATTCTCTAATATTATATATATGCTTTCCGATTTAGTCAATAGCTTTTCTTTTCATGCGGATGAAATTTTCCAAAGAAAGTATAATATCGGCAGTACTCAAAAGGAGGAACACGGCCGATGAGCAAGGAAGTATCCTTCAAAAATCATGACCGTTTTATTCAGCTGGGAATTGCCATTTCTACTCTGCGCAGAATGCGTGGTTTGTCACAGGATAAACTGGCTGAAAAAGCAGGGATTAGCCGTTCACTCCTCAGTGTGATCGAAGCGCCCGGTATTGCTAAGAAGCTGTACCAATAGAGGGAAAAGTAGTATAATGAGGGAATGATACAGAAAA
>Ga0224748_10087_pt1 | contig 20833 bp, 24 predicted proteins | sample LIM_F_Water_Neg_FD_182074 | JGI IMG/M metagenome (GOLD analysis project Ga0224748, IMG submission 182074) | Enriched cells from gastrointestinal tract of the lab mouse from Pacific Northwest National Laboratory (PNNL), Richland, Washington... | ecosystem: Host-associated > Mammals > Digestive...
AATCCAGTGTTTATGCGTGTTTGCGGACAGGGTTTTGCGTGATGGTTGCGCAGGGCAAGGAACTTATTCCCCATATAGACGTTCTGCGCCGCATCCTCCCTGGCGTATTCGGCTATCTGCTCCCGGAGGGAGTCAGACAGCTTCCATTCCTTCTTGGATGATGGCTTTGGGATGCCCGCATGATGGCTTTTTGCTACTCCTGTTATATCCATTTCAATCGCCTCTCTCTGTTTTGCCGGAACGCCGGGGATGCCCACCCTGCCTTGTCAGTCTGTGGGTTATCGGGGATATACAGCCGATGGAATTTATTTCTTGTTCATGAAATCCCAATACGCCTGCATACTGTACTGGTAATATGCCGCAGCTTTTTTCTGGCTCAACAGCTTCATGTCACTGATTTGTTTCTGGAACATATCCATGAAATTTGTCCTATCGTGCAATCCCATCATTCCCGTTTCAGGCGGTAATGATGTAAGCCCTCCATTCTTATCTACGAGCGGTCTCGGAAACTCTTTAAAGCCCATATTTCCGCTCTTTTTCTGCTCCTCTCTTTTATTTCATCCTCCATATTCCGGAAGAGAAATTCTATATTTTTTTCAATATCTATTGACATATGCCTCAAATTGTGCGGGCGCGTTTGGTGACCATATACGCCAGTCACCAAACGCGCCCCTTGTAGTTAAGAAGCATCTGCGCCCCACGCACAGCGCAATAACTACAAGGAGGTTCACACTATGATCAAGTACTGGCAGTCCATGCATGATTACAAGTACTTTCTCACCGAATCCAAAGCCCATTTCGATTCCTCTGAAAGGAACCGGCTCCATACAGAGCTTTGGGAACCCTGGCAGAAACTCCGCCTTTTCGATACCGATAAGGCCATGGAATTCCTTCTGCCCTTTTACTCCAACACCGGCAGGCCTGCTATGAACCAGCCGCAAATATTAAGGTCTTTTATCCTCTTCTTCCTTCTATATTCAGATGGTCTGACCAAACTCTCCCTTACCCTTTGGGTAGACAGACTCAAACATGACCGCGTTCTCGCCGCACTCATCGGCTGTGCCCCGGATTCCCTCCCGCCCCTCGGTTCCTACTTTGACTTCATGGACAGGCTCTGGACTGCACCGCCTACGGACTTATATGCGCGGGACAAACTGCTTCCGGCTTCCCGGAACAGCAAAAAGCCGGATAAGCCCAAAGGCAAAAAACAAAAAGCACAGGAGTCAAAACCCAAAATCACGGAAGCTATCGAAAAACGGCTCATGGGCGGGAAGGATATCCCTTTTAACTTTGAGGGGCGGCTACAGCGCTTCTTCTATCATGTGGCTGTCCTGCCTTCCATGGAATCCGGTCTCATACCAGGGGAACACCTTACGGTTTCCGGAGACGGCACCGCCGTGCATACCCATGCCTGCCCACGCGGCCACCGCAGGGTTGGCGCACCGGATAATCTGCGGCATTTCCGTTCTTATCGTAAAACTCTATGTAATCGCTGTTTCCTGATGGCAGTTTCTGATATTTCACTTTCCCTTCCAGCAGCGTCGCCACAAAGTCTATGGGCTTAAGCACATTCTGCCTGTTCCCGGAGACAGCTTTCAGCCCGGAAGTGATGATTCCTTTTCTATCCGGGGATACTTCCGATGTGTAGCTTTTCATCAGCCTGTTAAATCCTTCGGATTTGTTTTGGAACTGCCCTTTTGCAAAATCCTCATATGCCTGTTCCCGAATCTGCTTCCGGTATTCCTCATCACTGATGCCGCTTTTCTTTTTGGAGAAAACATATTTATCATTAAAGTCGGGCAGATGGATACCGCCTATGCTTCCTGTTCCTAGAAAATATCTGTTCTGCAATGAAACATTGGACGAACTGACCTGCATTATTTCACCCTCCTCTGTAAATCTATTATAACTGCTCCAACCTCTCCAAAAACGCCCTGTAAAATTCTCCCTCTTTGATGCGGGCCTGCTGGACCTCTATGCTCCTGGGCGTATATACCCTTGGATGCTCCAAATCGTACAGTGCCTCTTTCGTTGCCTGGATTGCAGATTCCACTGTGCTTCCAAGAATGTCAAAATTCTCCGTTTCACCCTTAAGCTGTTTATTAAGCCGATGCACCATCATCTGCGATATGTGGCTCATCATCCCGTTGCCCCGGATTCCCATGCCATTCGCATTTACTTCTTTCGCCGCATCCATCCACGCATCCTTCACTTCCTGCGGGGCATTGGGGCCGACCATCTCAAAGGCTTTCTCGTCCTGGTCGGCTGCTCTGCCCTGCGCCACCTTTTCTTCCACCGTTTCCATAAATCCCACCGTTCCGGACTCTGCACTTCTTCCCGTTTTCCTTGCCGTATATCCTGTCAGCGGATATCCCGCTGTCCCTATTCCATTTACACTCATCTCCAAATGTCCTCCATTATTTTTTATTGCAGCCCCTCTGTCAGTCAGACCATATCTGTTCTTGCACAGCTACCAGTATTCTTAAAGCTGCCCACGCTTTCTAAGCCTCCGTTGAAATATTCGACATTTCATCCGATACTGTATCCATTCCGGTATCATCAGATGGTATATTATTATCGGTATCATGCTCTGAATTTTCATTTGGCACTTCTGTCGGCTTGGAAATTTCCAAACTCATTGTAGTTTCCATTCCGCCAATACTCATTGTCATTACAAGCACCCTTGAACCATCTGGCTTAACAATAATATCTGTCTTTGATTCAGATTCCTGTTTATCTGCCTGCTCCAATTCCTCATCTGATAAGATTCTTTCAAATTCCAGTCCTCTTTCTTCAAAATATTTCTCCCACTTTGAATATTCCTTGATGTCTTTCGCTTCTATATACCCCTCCGCCATTGCATTCATAATTTCCATATACATATGCGTTGCCCCTATTGGAAACATGACAGCCCAGCTCCTGGATGGATTGGCATCATCCATATAGTTCATCCCATTACAGGTAATCATCATGATTCCATGTTCTGTCCTGACAGCCTGACCTGCTACTTCGGCCTGTGCAAATCCCATTGCCACACTTTCTGATTTTATAAGGTTAGGATACTTTTCCTTATACATATCCGCCAGTTCCCGCAATTTCCCCATCTGCTGCTCATCGCTGACCATGAGCCATGAACCGCCGCCTTCGTTCCCTTTGATTTTCAGGCACTCTATTCCTGTAAACGCATTCACCTCTATCGTGTATTTTTCATTTAAGGATGATGTAGGAATACTGTCTGCATTATCGACATTTAAAAACTGTGCCAATGTCTCCATAAGCTCACTGCCAGCAGGCACGACATCCATCAGCCCTCCCCTTGGGTCAGTCGCCACAATGTAATTTTTACCCGAATTGCCATCTGTTTGTACCGATGTATTATTGGGATCAAACTCAAATGATTTATCAAGTTTCTTATCATATATACGCCAATATCCAGTTATCTCATCGGACGGTTCAATTAGATACCGCTCACTCCCTACTTTTTCAACTGGCTGCTTTGTTTCTGCCTTAAGATTATTTGTATGAAATCTTGAACCCATATTGCCCATTATGGAGTATGCATCATATGCAGAAAACCTTTCTCCTGCTTTTGAATAAATGAAATTTTTACCCAAACCCTCTCTCACCATATCTGCATCTGCCATCCTGCCTGCAAAGCCCGTTCCCGAACCATTCCTCTGTGCCTTTCCCATTTCACGCCATGCGGGAAAACCCACCCCTATTCCATTTACGCTCATTTTTCAAATCCTCCATTGTCATCAATTATTTTATGGCAGCCCCTCTGTCGTTCAGAGCCGCATCCGCTCCCTCGTAATAAGTCCGAGCGGTTCATTACCTCCATGCAGACATACCGCCTAGCCTCCCCTGTCAAATTTCATGACCAGCACCTCCTTTCGCTGAAATTACTGCAATTACTTTTTCACTCCGCACTCCCTTTATGCGGTTCCGCCGAAATGATCTCCCCCTGCACGTTGGATTCATCCGAATCCCCGTCCAGCCCATCTTCGTCAAGCTGCGGCTCCACCGCTATCGGGTCATCATCATAGACCGCCGGGCCGTCATCCTCAATCTGATGCACGGCATCCGGGGCGGGGCTTCCCTGTGTGGTGCATCCGCTGATCGCGGGAATCATCATTGCCGTAATAAGTAATGCCGTTATTCTGCTGACACGCATTTTTCAAGCCCTCCTCCATAAATTGATGGAACCGGCCATCTGCTGATAATACGAACCGGCCCTCAAAAAAGTTTCATTCCTCTTATCCGTTGCGGCGGCCCCTCTGTCATTCGGAGCCGCCCATGCCCCCTTGTGGTAAGTCCGGGCATGATCTTCCTTACTTCAAAATACCCGGCGTAATAAAAGCACTCATTTCATAAGCCGCAACCGCAGAACGCAGACTCCCCGGTGTTCCCGCATATGTAACCCCGCCTGTTTGTATTACACGACTGGCAAGCATTTCTTCCATAGTCTGTTTTCTATACGCTATCTCCATTTCCTGCCTTCGTTTCTCCGCCGCTTCCTGACTGCGTTTCAAATTTTCTTGACGCCTTGCCGCTTTCTTTTCCTGTTTTGCCTTTTGTTCTGCTTCCACCTTTGCTTTCTTTTCGGGCGATTCCTCACCACTAAGATAATAGGTCACGGTTCCGTCCTCATGCACTACTACCCCACAGGAAGTGATCTTATGTCCAACTGCTGCCATAAAAGCCTCTGTCTGCGGCAAAGAATCAAAATGCTCCTGTATCTTTTTCTCATAATAGGCTGCTTTCTCTGGATCATTAGCCATCTGTTCCAAAATATTTGATGCAATAACAACATTGCCTGTTCCTGCTGTTCCCGCACCAATATTGTCCATACTTCTTTGGTCTTTTCCTACATTCTGGATAGATACCCCCGCACCATACTTCTGTTTCAGATATTCCGTATAGGCATCTGCCTTTGATATGCCCGCCTCGCCCGTTTTCTGCAACTGCTCCGTAAAACTTGCCTTGTTTGCTGATGTTTTCTGCGCCTTGTTCGCATACTGGTATGCGCCCGCCAAAGCCCCGTTTACTCCTAAAATGCTCATAATAATTTTTCTCCTTCCTGATGATTAACTTTTTACCATGACCGACAGCGTGAATTTACTGCCTTTTACAATGCAGTCTAAATCGCCGCCATATTTTACTGCACATTTCCTGATATTCTTAAGTCCTATCCCATGCACCTCCTTATCCTTTTTCGTTGATATGGGAAGGCCGCTTTCCTTATGGAACAGCGCCACGCCATCAAAACTGTTTTCAATCTCTATAAAGTACATATTCTTTGCCTTGAAAGACCGGATCGTGATATGGGCTTCTGCATCCGGCTGTTTTTCCCGCATCCGTATGCAGGCTTCAATTGCATTATCCAGCCCGTTGTTTAAGATGACTCCCATATCATAAGCCTTTATCGTAACGGCATCGGTCAGCATGAACCTGCTGGCATCCAGCCTGATTCCCTTTACCTTTTTTGCCGCATAGCGGAACTTGCTGCCCACCACCGCGTCACTGACTGCATTTCCCGTATGCACCCTGCTGTCGATCTGCTCCACTGACTGGCGCATCCCCTCAAAATACTGCCGGATTTCCTCATCTTCATCAGCGCCCTTTTTCCGCAGCAGATTCTGCAAAACCGCCATATGGTTCTTCATATCATGTTTGACCGAGCGGATTCCGTCATACAGATGTTCCATCTCCACCATAGAACTCTGCATCTGTGTGATCTGGTTTTCCAGCACGATCTTTTCCACCCGCTCTTCCTGCAGGGCTGCCATGTCCTGATAGATGCGGAAACTGAACACGACAGCCCCAAGCAGCACAAACGCTGCCAACGGAATGATAAGATACAGCGCCGGATATTTTTCATACAGCAGTACCGGGGTGCCGTCCGTAACGGTGATCAGCAGCAGGCGTACAAGCACCGAAACCAACACGCCTGCCACGGAAGGCAGCAGATAGAATATCACTTCCCTGCCCATCCTCCCCCTTCCCTTGCTGCAATAACTCCCCGCTATCTTTCTTGTGGAAACAAAAAGCAGGGCGCACCTTGCGGCTCCCACAAGGGCAACCCCAAAGCAGGACTCATACTTCGCATACTAAAATTAGGCATACTACCATAAATTACGCCGCTTTGGGCATTTGGAAACGATTTTTCCAGTTTTCAGGCAGTTTGCTGATAAAGAGAGACACCAGTTCCGCAATCTGGCACTCCGATGCGTTATAGTACTCCCTTATGCTGTCAAGCAGAGTATCTATCATAAGCACAATGGCACAGTCCATGAGTTCGTTGACAATCTCACGCTGGACACCGTAAAACAGTTCCTCTATCGTCCGGTTGTCGCTGTTTTTGAATCGTTCTACCGCGAGTATCATATACCGTATGGCTACAATCACCATATGCGATGTGATTGCATCGTAACTCGTGCTGTGGCACTCTGTCCGTAGCTTCAGGTAACTCTTTGTGAGTTTAAAATAGGTCTCGATTTGCCAGCGGAGCATATATGCTTCCAGGATTTCTTTCTCGGACAGGGATGTATCCGTACACACGAAGCAGACCCAGTCCTTGCGGTTGCTATGGTTCCGCGCATACACGAGTTTTGCCGGAATGGCTGTCCCTTCGCTATCCACTACCGTCACATTGACAGAAAGCAGGTATCTGGACTTTCCCCTCCTCTTTTTATTGCGGGAATAGATTTCCTTTACATCCAGCTTGCCTATCTCACCAGTTTCAGGGGCTGTCCATAGGTATTTTGTGCTGTTTTTCTTGATCATGGCAATCGTGTCCACTTCCATGCCCTTTAGTTCTACAAGCTGGGCAGGATTGGAAAACCATGTGTCAAACAGTACAAAATCAAAGGGAATCCCTGACTTTTTGGCTTCCCTGACCATGCGGCATACGGTGTCTGTGCCTTTTTCTTTTGCGGCGGCCCTGCGTCTGCCGCGGATGGTGCGCCGGTCAACAGGGGTATCCCTGCCGACCATGAGGCTGTTGTCGCGGGTAGTAAGAAGCGTCTGGGAAAACGGAAGGAAAACATCGCCGTTGGTCCATCCGCCGGTCATCATCCGGTATCCGGTACGCATCTTATGGTCATTATGGTCAAACACTCTGCCGCACAAGTCAGTCCCCTTTCCACCGGTACGGGCATATAAGGAGTCATCAAATATAAGGGCGCATGTATGGTTCTTATCTGTCTGCGACTCCATATCGCGGATTACGTTGCCGGCTGCCTCCAGCTGGAGGCGTTCCCAGTTTGCCCTGGGCATCAGGTCAAAGCGGTAGAACGTATCCTTTTTGTAGTCGCGGAAAAAATTTCCAGTCTCGAACATCCGGTATGGGCTTTCCGCCGCAAACCCGACAAGGATCTTATCGGTCAGCAGCTGCGTGGCACTTACGCATTTTTCAAGAAATTTCGACTCCTTGACGGTACCTATGAGACGGGAAAGCGGGTTGTCTGCGTATTCAAAAGCAGGTTTTTCCGTAACGCTGTCAATGACTTTGGTTATGCCACATTTCCGCAAAAGGGAAGAGCCGATATATTTGTTTATAAAATTTGAGATACTGTCAAGTAATTCCTTGCTATTATCGAAGATTTCTGCTATGCTTTTCATTGGTATAGGTCTCCTTTTGCTGATGATATTAGTGGGTAATTTCATTATAGCAAAAACAGAGTGCCTATACCATTTTTATTTGCAGAGCAATTGATTTTTATAATTCTTTAGCATATATCAGTATGCGAAGTATGAGGCAGGACAGGGTGCCTGCCGCCGCAGGCAGATATTCCGCCGACGCCGCACTGGTGCCTGCTTTATACACCAGTATCTCTATCATCTCATTTACAATGTAAAGCAGGCTGTACCCCGCCCAGAATGACAGTTCCCGCAGGGAGATGAACTGGACCGCCAGAAATATCTTTAACAGGATATCCCCCTGATACCAGCACACACAGAAAACAAATAAAGCGCAGAATGTAAAAAGCAGCTCCAGGATTAACGATACGCTGTCCGTATCTGAAAACAGCCTTTCACTGACAGCCCTTATCACAATCCATGCAACGCCCGCCGCCCATCCCGCATTCCTTATCCTGCAAAGCTTTGGCACAGCAAACCTGCCAAAAAAGGACTGTATGCAGTACCCTTCAAGCAGGCACAGCAAAACACCTGTCAATCCTATAACCCATTCAGCCATCAGCATTCACCCCATTCCTCAGATACCGCATATAGGCTTTTATAAACTCCCCGTATTTTTCTTTTGCTAGATAGACATACCCTCCGTTATTCAGGGTAATGCTCCCGCTGTCATATTCCGCCACATATACCATGTTCACCAGATACCCCCTGTGGCAGCGGAAGAACCCGCCTCCAATCTGCCCCTCCATTTCATTCATGGACGCATATGCCTCTATAGTCTCCCCCGTGGTGTGTATTTCCACTTTCTTCCCCCTGCTCTCGATATAGAGGATGCTGTCCTTTTCCAGCGAAAAGCTCCTGTTCCTCGTCTTTATGAACACCGTTTCCCGCCGTTTGCTTTTCCTCTTTTCCAGCTCCCGTCCTGCCCTGCGGAACACCTCCCGGAACTTATCTACCTCAATCGGCTTTAGCAGATAGTGGAACGCCGCCACGTCAAACGCCTCGAAAACATACTCCCGGATACCCGTAATAAAGATCAGTATGGTATCTTCATCCCTCTGCCTGAGCCTTTTCGCCGTTTCAATCCCGTCTGTTCCCTCCATCTGTATGTCAAGGAACACAATGTCAAACTGCTTCCCAGCGGCAAGCAGCGCATCCCCCGTCTCATATAATCCGTCACATACGCACGGCATTTCTTTTTCTGCCAGTTCCTTTATCTGTTCGCGGATGACCTTCTCATCATCACATATGGCTATGTTCAATCCCATCACCTGCAATTCATTTCCCATGCGAATGCTTTTCTCGCATTGAGCATTAGCTTCCCCACGGGCAGTTCTTTTTACTTTTTATATCGGCAGAATTTTGGCACAGTCAGCCGCAAGGGAACGAAACCCTATTTGAAAGGGAACGAAATCTTTTTCTTTCCCATAAAAAGTTCAAAAACAGCTCTAAAGTTTTTCGCCTTTCGTCCGATATGGCACAAACGCAAACCGCCGTGTAAGCATATTACCTCTGTTTTCCCCGCTTTCCAACTTATTATTTTCTGAACTGCTATAAAAATATCTGTGAAATTTGAAATGTAAAGAAATGAATTGTGAAATCTTAAGACATAAGAAAAAGGACTGCCGGAACAGCCCTCTTTCTCCTGTTATTATTTTTCAATTTTTCTGTATACTATCACGCAAAACTCCATATTATCACGGAAACTCCGAGCAGTTTCCGTGTTTGTATCATATCCCCCGTTTTCCGACAGCATTTTCCGTCAAACTAATACGCCTTTCAGCCAAAACCGCCAATATCCTACACCTTTTTACCTTTTCGCTTTATACTATCACGGAAACCCCTGACTTTTGCGTGAAAGTATACTTTTGCCTGATAGTACGATTTTATCCCCTATCGCCATCCTATCAGCGGCATCCAAAAACAAAAAAATTGGGGTTCACCACCCACCGTGATGAACCCCACCAAGCCTTAAAACCCTTGATTTTAAGCCATTCTTCAATACTTTCGCCTGCAAGTACCAAAAATCCTATGGCATTATTTCTGAATTGCCGCCTGTGCCGCTGTTATACTTTGATGACTTTTACCCCTCTTTACCCCATTTACCCCACCCAATTCGACATTCGACAAACGGGATTCGACAAAATCCCTTTGCTTTTATGCGGAATCCGGTATAGAATGATTTCAGCGGAACACTCGAACACTCCGCAGCGTTTGACAGATGCGGGGGAATCTGTTACAATGAAAATACAAAAGGGAATACTGCCGATAGACGGTCAGCCCTTAGAATTTAGTTGCTAAAAAAGTAACCGCATTCCGTGGCTTGGGGGCGGTTACTTTTTTGTGTTTATGTATGCAATCAGAATTGATACGATGATTCCAAGAATCATCAGAACAACCGTCAGCAGTTCATAGTCACTCATAAGCAATCCCTCCTTTTCCGGTTTTACCCGTTGTCGGAGGGATAGTCCCTCCGCGAAGAAGGGTTGAGTAGATACGCCCCTTGCAAGGCGTACCCCTCGCAGAACCGAACGTGCGGCTTTTCCGCATTCGGCTCTTTGTAAAGCTAATTGTTCAACAGCTATCCAGTCTGGTAGATATTTACATATATTTTCGGTTTCGCCAAGGGGAATGCTTTTAACAATTCGAGAAATCCATCCCAGTTGTAACTTCTCTTCTGGCTTCTGTGATTCAGCCAGTAAAACAAGAGATTTTCAACCTTTCTCTTCATCCTCTGCAAGCTTTTTCCATTGTCCGTGATACCATAATAATGATAATAGCCGACTAAAATCTGGTTCGTTTTCCTGAAAATATCAGTCAGCCTCCATGTTCTCATAGCCCTCATTGTCTGGCTGAGTTCCCTGCATTTCTTGGCGAACTTCTTTTTGCTGGTCTTTCGTTTCACCCGGAACCATCCTCGCCGTGATTTGGAGCAGTAATGCGTAAATCCGAGAAATTCAAACGTCTCCGGCTTTCTTTCTCCCCGTGCCTTCCTGTTCTGCTCTGCCATTCTGCCAAATTCTATAAGTCTGGTTTTGCTTTCTTCCATTTCCAGCCCAAATATTTTCATCCGCTTTTTAAGCAGTTCGTAGAACAACTCCGCTTCTTCTTTGTATTGAAAGCAGACCACAAAGTCATCAGCATAAACTACCAGACCGCCATATCCTTTGAGTTTGGGCACAATACATTCCTCAAACCACCATACAAGTATGTAGTGCATATAGATGTTAGCCAGTATCGGCGAACATACTGAACCCTGTCCCGACCCTTCCTCTGTATCTTCGTAAGCGAAATCCTTTATGATTCCGCCTTTAAGGTATCTTTTTATCAACCTTATGATATTGGGGTCTTTAATCCGTGATTCCACAAACTTAATAATCCATTCGTGGTCTAGGTGGTCAAAGAATCCTTTTATATCTGCATCCAGAACCCAGTTTGTGTTTCTCATTTCAAGCATAGTATTTAAGTGTCTAATAGCAGTATGGCATCCTTTGTTTGGTCTGAAACCCATCATTTCGTCATAGAAGTGCGGCTCAAAAACTGCTTCCAGTACCCGCCTTAACGCCTCTTGGATTAGCTTGTCCTCATAGCAGTAGATACTTAATGGGCGCGTCTTGCCTTTCCCTTTTGGAATATCCACCCTCCTTGCCGGTTTTGGTTTGTATGACCTATTTTTCAGCCTTTCCACCAGGTTTGTAAGGTTTTCCTCTAAGTTCTTTTCATATTCCCCCTTTGTTACTCCGTCAATCCCTACGGCTTTCTTACCATCCATTTCTTTATGGCATTCTTTAAGCAAATCTATATTTATTATGTGCCATACGGACGTGAATACCATATCTGGATTTTCCTTTGATAGCTGTGATATTCTCTCCAGTTTCGTTCCCATAGTTTTCCTATCCCTGTGTATAGACTATGTTTCCCTTTTGATATTGCCTTACATAGCCGCCTTCCCTCCGGTGGCATTACCCACTTTCAACGGTACTATGCAGCTATCCGACTGGCTGCATTCCGTTTGCCTTCCTTTCTTTATAGGATTGTCTGGCATACCTTTTATACATTAGTCCCTTTTGGGGTGATGAGGGGAATGCAGTCTCTCCCCAGTTGATACAGTGCCATTGTATGACATGGCTGACCTCCGACCCCGCAATGTCCGCGACATTCTTGCCAGATACGAATGCCACGATATTGGATTCCATCGTTAGTAGTATGTCTCCACATTGATTGACTAGGATTTCGGGGCTGAAATGCCTTATGACCCTATCACCTTGCTGTCTACGCTTAGTACCATAGTGTTGCCACCAGATACCCAAGACTCGCTATCGGTGAGTTGGCTAGACTCTTACCGAATGGGATTTCCACCCATGAAACACTATACCCTTTGCTGGGCGCACACTGACCGCCTATCCCGTTATGGCAGTACCCCATATGGATATTTTATCAGAAAATGCCGGACGCTACAAGATGGTTCTCCGGCTTTTTTCTTTTTCCGCTTGCAATCCAGCCAAAACAGAGGTAAGCTACGACACCACGAGGAGGGATTGGATTGGAAAAAGATTCTGCATTGTACCAGCTCATGGACACCCGCATGCACAGCGTCATGAACGGTATCGTGAGCGGTGACGTGGAATACCAGGCGATTCTCCGCAAGTCGGACATATACTCCGGCGAACTGGACAGGATGGATTTATCAAAAGAAATCCGGCTGCTGATTGACCGCTACGTCAGCGAGCAGAACGCGCATAGCACTTGTGCTATTGATCCCGGTTTGGGATGCTCGCCTACCTGCTTGGATTTTCCGACTACAAGGCCATGTTTTTGGGGAAATGCCTGCTAAAATATTTATCCATTTCCTCTTCTGAAAATTCCCCGTCCTCCGGCATGGCGAACTGCCCCATGAGTTTTCCAAAATCAAACAAGGGATTCCGGCAACATCCAATATGCCGGGCTCCCTCGTTTTCAGCGGTTTTTCCGATATTTTATTCATTCCCTTTGTATCAATTAAGCGGTTTACATTTCCGAATAAACCCTGGTCAGCAAATGTCCGCCCACATCATAAGTATGCAAAGAATCCAATACCGGATGTTCCACGGTCTTTTTCAAAACAACGGTTTCAACCCCGGTTATTTTCATTGCTACCCCCTTCTATCCCTTATAGGATTTTGTTGATCTGGTTGCCCTGCATCCACTCTCTCAAATTGCGGAAAACTATTTCTGCCCTCAATATCATAGATTCCTGTGACGCAAATGCAATATGCGGCGTAACCAAACAGTTTCTTGCACACAACAAAGGATGATCAACCGCAAGCGGTGGTTCTGTTTCAAATACATCAATGCCTGCCCCTGAAAGTCTTCCTTCGTTCAGCGCATCCGCCAATGCATATGAATCCACAATTGGTCCTCGTGCCGCATTGATCAGATAAGCACCTTCTTTCATTAATGCCAGCTTCTCTACATTGATCAGTCCTCTTGTCTCATCTGTCAATGGGCAATGCAGTGTCACAACATCCGCTTTTTCCAGTACAACATCCAAAGGCAGATATGTAATATAGGGAATGTCCTTTCTTACTTTGTCATATGCAACGATTTCGCATCCAAAATAATGAAATAATTCGGCAACCCTGGCTCCGATGGCTCCTGTACCGACCACACCGATCGTCTTTCCCTTCAGTTCGCAACCGACAAGACCTTCTTTCGTCTTTCCCTCACGGCACCTTGCTTCCACCTGTCTTACATTACGCAGCAAAGAGAGCGTCATCCCAATCACCAGTTCTGCCACCGATTCATTGGAATATCCTGAGGCATTACTGACTGCAATTCCACGTTCCTGCGCATGCTTCAAGTCAACATGATCAACCCCCGTAAATGCCACATCAATAAATTTCAACTTCTCACATCCATCAATCACCTCCCCCGAAAGCGGCATGTTTGCAAGGATTATAGCATCTGCATCTTTTGCCCTCTCGATCAAAATCTTCGGGTCTGTTTCCTTCTCATATGCGATAAAAGAATGGCCTTCCTTATTCAGGGAACCGGCATATCCCTGGAGCACTTCATCACTTACCGCCAGAGATTCCAACAAAACAATTTTCATTCTACCCCTCCTCTTTGTAATTTCATTATTTGAAATTATATTTTGTTTTTTGAAATCTAAAATCATACTATCATAGATACCTTCATTAATCAATAGAAAAATTTAATAAACGTACGGTTTTTATATCATTATATATAAAATACTGGATTTCGAATTTTGTATATGATACTATAATTTTAATATTTAAAATTAGTATTCTTTTTCCAATCTGACTAATTGCCAGAATTGAAATGAAAACATCAATGAATATACTGACATTCAGAAAAAGCACCTACCAGACAGCGCTTTATCCATGCTATTATGTAGTTATAGTAAACGACATAACAAATTTCTGTTTCCGGCTCTTGCAGGAACCATATACGGTAGCTCCTGCAAGGCCGAAAACGAAATTTCTAATGTCGTTAACTATAGATTTACCGAAAAGAAGGAGGCCGCACCTTATGAATCATCATGACATTGAAGCCAGAACCGCCGGAAACCAATCCGCTGAAAAGGCACTTCGAATTCTGGAATACCTGGCGGAACAAAATGAGTCCATGCGCTTAATGGACATCGCCAGCGCAATGAAGATGAATAATAGTACTACACTGCGTTTTCTGACAACGCTTGCCATGACAGGCTATGTAGCGCAGGAAGAAGACACTTCCAAATACTATCTGACCTATAAAATAGTTTCTCTTGGTCATAAAGTGAACGAAGGCAAACAGCTCCCCCGCATTGTTTCTCCATATCTGAAAAGGATATCTGAAACTCTGAAGGAATCTGTCTGCCTCGCGATTGAACAAAACACTCAGGTTGTCTATGTAGATGTGCAGGAGGGCCCCTCCCAGATTGTCAAAGCAATGCAGCGCATTGGCAATATCGCACCATTACATTGCACCGGCATCGGCAAGCTGTTACTTCTCAATTATTCTGAAACGCAGCTGGATGATCTGATCCGTGAACGCGGCCTGCAACAATATACTCAATATACTTTGACTACTAAGGAAGCGCTTCTTTATGAACTAAATGAAGTACGACAAAGAGGATATGCCATAGATAATGAAGAATGTGAAATCGGAGCCCGCTGTATTGCATTTCCTGTTTATGACTATACGCAGAAGATTATTGCCGGCATCAGTGTAACCGGCCCTGCCATCCGTATCACAGATGCCTTTGCCTCCAGGTGGGAATCTTATATGAAACAAATGACACAACAAATTTCCAGACAGTTAGGTTGGGAATGATGGTCTTTTATAAGTTTTCAGGAGAATGTTCGTTCCGGACATTCTCCTGAAATTTGTTTTATCTGTATTTTAGCCGATGATAGTATCATCCTCCGGAATAACCAACGCTGCCACAATGTAGATGATCAGTCCCGTCCCGCAGCTTCCCAGCGAGCACAGCAGCCAGATCAGGCGTACCAGCGTCGGATCCACATGCAGGTATTCCCCGATTCCTCCGCACACACCGCAGATCGTCCGATTCGACTTTGAACGCACCAGCTTCCTGTAATCATCACCCATAGTTTACCTCCATTCCGAACTTTTTGTTCAACTGTATTCCTGTTGCTGTATTCATGTTTTTTGTATCCGTATTTCTGTATTCCTGTTTCTATATCTGTACTTCTGTATTCCTGTTGCTGTTCCCGCTGCCTGATCCGACGCTTCGGCACCGTCAGTCGCTACTTCGTAAAATCCACCTCCACGCTTCCCATGGAACAGCTGATATCCACCATTGTACTGCCGCCGTTATTGACCTTATGGTCATCTGCCAGATCATTGTAACGTTTGTCTCCTATCCTGACGCTGCCGAGACCGCTTTCGATATCATAATTATAATCCTGTTCCGCGCCTTCCAGTGTGAATTTCAGATTGCCCATACTGCATTCCACTTCCAGTTCCCCGGCAAAAGTTCCTTTCAGATCTGCATTTCCCATGCTCACAGTTGCCTCCGTCTTCCGGCTCACCCTTGCATCGCCTATCGTCAGTTCACCGGCCGCAATGTCCAGCTTCGCCTCCTCCGCAATCAGTGACCCCGTGGAAATCATGCCGGCACCCATGGTAAGTTCGATCGTTTCCGATGCCTCCAGCCCCTCAAAACTGCATTTACCGGCTCCTGCATTGATCTCGATCTCTCTGGCCTTTAAGTAGCCGGCATCCAGCTTTCCGGCCCCAAAATCTATCGTGATCTCATCAAACACCGCCGTTTTCGGCAGGTACAGATACAGTTTCGTATTGCCCCGCGGATGGCTCCTCTGCCAGATCGTGTCGAGTGCATCATACGACATATCCTTATGAACAAGCAGCAGCGTATTGCCATCCTTGATGCGGTAGCGGTAATGATCCTCGCATTCCCCTTCTATGGCAATACTCACTTCACTGCTGTCCGTCTCCTTGATGTACATTTTACAGGCCCCTACCTCAAGCTCCATGTTCCGTATCGAATCCGCCGTCAGTCCCGTACTCTTCCTGTTCGCATGATCGCCGGCACTCCCGTTGTCCGCCGTATCGTCTGCCTGATCCTCAAGATCATCAAACTGTTCAACTTCCTCATAATCCTCAAACTCCTCATGATCCTCAAATTCCTCAAACGCTTCGTAATCCTCCGGATCTTCAAGCTCCTCCACAGCCGCCAGCGCTTCCGTCTCCATCCTCTCCAGATCTTTCCATTCCTTCGAATCCCAGTCCCAGTATTCCTTCCAGTCATCATCCCAGTCAAAGAATCCGAATGAGATCTGGTTTCCGTGCCGGAAAAAGCCAAACGGGATACCGGTTCTGTTCCAGACATTAATATGTTCCAACTGTCGAAGCCCCCCAAACAATGCTCCTACACCGAACAGCACAATACCTATCATAAAAGTGACCAATGCGGCCGCCAAACATCCCTTCGTGAATTTTTTCATGCCCGTGCACCTCCTCTATGAAAAATCTTCTGACACAAGGATACGATCCCTCTGACAAATGCCGGTATCGCCAGACCGGCCAGCGCAACCATCACCCAGATTCCTACAAGCCCCAGGGCAAAAAGCACCAACCCGCAGCCGATCACACACAAAGCGGCAAGCGGTGCACTGAACAACAGTGTGACACCTGTCACCAGCAGGGCGATCGCCACCACGATAAACACCACGCCAATGATCAAAAATGTCAGAAACAGGGCAAACAGCACTGCGATCAATCCTGCCGCCACGCCCAGAAAACCGCCCAGCAGACCGATCCAAACCGGCGAGGTCAGAACCGCCAGCACAACGATCAATGCGATCATACCGCCTGACATCGGCTCCTTAGCGGCTTTCCCCTGTCCGTAAGATGTACCTGTGCCATAGCTTCCTGACTGCTCATAGGATGTACCTGTGCCATGGCTTCCTGACTGCGCATAGGATGTATTCTGGCCATATGTCCGGCCAGTGGACGACTCCCGTGCGCCGGACTCTTCATAAGGATTCCTGTAATTTCCCGTATTCTGCCGGCCGCCATACACGCCGTCACCCTCCGGCCGTTTATAATAAGCGCCTTCATAATAGCCGTTTCCCGACTGTGTGCCGCGAAATTCCCCGCTCCCCTGCGCTTCCCCGCAGCCTGCGGCTTCGCTGTAAGCAGCGCCTGCCTGCCCTGCGCCTGAATCCGTCCTGCCTGCGGTATCCCCATCCTGCACCTTCACGATCTCGTCCTTAGGCGTCTGCGTGTAACCGCTGAAACCGGACTCCGTGAATTCTCCGCTGTTTCCGCCGTCATTCAAGCCTGCCTTGATCGTCCGTGCCAGCTCCTCGGGCGTTCCCAGCGATGCGATCACGCCGCTCTCATTCTCTTCTCCCGCATCGTCGAAGTAATCATTATAATACTGAATGGCTTCCTCCCGCTCTGTCGGTGCTACATCTCCGAGAAGCTCTGTCAGACGCCTCATAAATTCTGCTCTATTCATGCTTCAATCCTCCCTCAAAGATACTGTTTAGTCTGGCAGAATACCGATACCATTCGCTGATGTAGAGATTGAGCTGTGCCCTTCCTTTCTCTGTCACCTGGTAATACCGCCTGTTCCTGCCGGCACATTCCATATCGTATACTTCCAGACATTCATCCTTCTGCAGCCTTCTCAGCACCGGATACAATGTGGATTCTGAAATTTCAATGACCTCCCGCACTTCCTGTGTGATCTTGTACCCATAAGTCCCCTCCGGTTCACTGGATACCACAGCAAGCACGATCGCATCCAGCAATGCCGCGCCTGTGTTAAATACCATGCGATAAACTCCTTTCCTGCTTTTTACATATCTCATATTAATCATCCATTCCTGTTCCCATTAACGATTTGATAATATCAGGCTCCCTTTCGCTTCTTTTCCCCTTCTTTTCCCCTTCCTTTCCCTATTCATACTGTAACCTATAATATTGTTAAAATTTATAATATTATATGATGTATAATATTGTTTCTGCTAATACTATACGTTGTATAATATTATTTGTCAACCTATATTTCCTTAACTTTACCTTAAAATATTCCCGCATCGTACAGTGCACAGTCCAACCAGCCGCAAACGGCAACTCCCATGTTCCACACCGCATCCCTTTTCTAAAACAAAAACGTATCACGCTCAGGAATTTCTTCAACTTTTTACCCAATGCCCGCGGAAATAACAAAAAAGCGCGGCCACGCTGTGATTCTCCATCACCTGCGCGGCCGCGCCCTCTTTCATTCAAAACATTTTCTACACGATTCAGAACAGATTCACCTTGCCGACAATACCGTCGTTGATCACATAATAAGCCGTAAAATCCTCCGGCTTAACATAGATCTGAATGCTCTCAATGGAACCCTGTGCATGTCCTTTGGCATAATAGTGTGCCTTGACCCGATCGGTCACCACATCCATGCTTGCCTCATACTCCCGATACTGGAAAATGATCTCCGGCTCCGGGTCCTGCTTTGGCGCTTCCGGCACTGCCGCAACTTCCTCCGCACATCCCGCTTTCTTCGTCTCTTCCGTCACTGCTTCTTTCGCTGCTGCTTTGTCCTTCTCCGGTATAACTTCCGTCCCCGCTGTCGTCCCTTTTTTATCCATCGTACTCTCCCCTTTGATCCGCCTTCCGGCCATCGTATTGTGGTTATAGCATAGCATTGTGCCCCGCGGCCTGACCCTTTCAACGACGCCCGCAACACTCCCGCGAAGCCTGCAAACTGTTATATATATTGTAACATTGTTTCCTCTTTACGACAAGCGGCTTTTCTGCGGATGGTGCCACAGGTCACTTTCAATCTTCCAGCCCCGGATGGGATAAAACCATTCCAGCAACACGGACAACACCATGCATTTAAGCTTTTCACAGTCAGGAGCGCTTCTCCCATCTTACCTCCTATTGTTCAATCTGCATTTTATGTAAACATAAAATCATCCTAACCACCCCTGATAAAACGCGATCGCTCCCAAAATTGCGCCTACAGACATCACCGCCAATGTTCCAACGATAATGACAGGATGCTCTTTCATCAGCTTCACATAATCCGGACGATCTGTAATTCGTCTGCGCCCTTTAGCGAAACGACATGCAGCATGTTTGTAGCAACGGTATTGTTGAATAAATGGTCTCCAAGCCCTGCCCATAGATTTCCCGTAATGCGGTAAAGAAGTCCCCATTCGATTCCCATAATTCCGGCAAGGATTATATAACCGATACCCAGCAGAAGCGTTGCCGCAAACGACATTTCGCCATTTATATTTGAGAACCGGTTAAAGAAAAACTGCTGATATAGACAGCTTCTGGCTCTTGATAAAGATTGTGCGAGCTAGGATCTGTCCGTTTTCGTCATTTGCTGTGGGATACCTCCCGGATGCTGTGAAATGATCAGCAGCACATGGAGGACAAATTTATTCTCCGGTGTCTCTATACTCATGGCTCCGCCATATTTTTCAGCCGCCTTCTTTACATTCGACAGACCTGTCCCTTTTTTGAATGCGCCTTTCCCCTGGAAGCTGTTTTCTATTTCCATCATAAGAAAATCTCCCTGAATACGCCCGGACACACGGATATATTTTTCCCTGCCGGCATCCAGCCGTTTTACTGCCTGAATCGCATTGTCCAGTGCATTTGACAGGATAATACAGATATCAATGTCCCGCAGACTGCAGGGATATGGCAGAAGGAGGGAACAGTCCACATCTATCCCCATGCTTTTGGCTATCCCCAGCTTGTTTCCCACCAAAATATCCACTACCGGATTATTGGTGCTGCAGGGGAATGACATTTTTTCCGCCATATCATCCATATCTTCCATATAGCTTACCGCTTCCTCCAGTTTCCCGCTCTGCAGAAGATTTTTCACCACTGCGATGTGGTTTCTGATGTCATGCCGGAATGACTTTGTTTCATCGTAACGGGTTTTCGCCTCTTCCACATACCGGTTCAGGGAATGTTCTTCCTGTTCCAGCAGTGAAATTTCGGTGCTGAGGCGGAAATTCTGCTGCAGTTTCTTATAAGAGAACAGGATACAAAACAGGCTTAAAAGTCCCAGAAGATGCATGGCAAGCAGCTGCCAATGACTGAACAAATAATTGAAAGATTCGTCCTCTTCTAAGATCAGATACTGGAAATCAAATGCAATCATGTCAGTGTACTGGCTCATAATAAATATGGACAGAATCGGGATGAAAATCAGAAACATTTGCTGCATTTCCGATGCGGTATAAAAGGGATAAAAAACATCCCTGGAAAAATAGCGATACACTATATAATAACAAACCCCCGTCACCAAAAGAGACGCGGCCTCACTGATCAACATGGCCGCGATGCCCGCCGTATGATAGTAAAAATCCGACATCCATGCATATAAAAGACCAAGTCAGTACCACCAGCTCTGCTGGTGGTTTGCTATAACCCCTCCGGGGTCTTTTGTGTTTCCGCCTAAAGGCGGTCTGACAAACCGTTCCTTTTTGTTACTGGTAACCGCTTAAAAGCGGTTTCTCTTTAATCACTACGAGTTCTCTCCTTCCAGTCGATCCCTCTCATATTGTTCCGCAATATACTTCGTTATCGTTGCCTCATCTACATTACCGATCGTTTCGCAATAATATCCTCTTGCCCAGAAATGCCGGTTATATCTCTCCCTGTACTCTGGATGTCTGTC
>Ga0224748_10088_pt1 | contig 20743 bp, 14 predicted proteins | sample LIM_F_Water_Neg_FD_182074 | JGI IMG/M metagenome (GOLD analysis project Ga0224748, IMG submission 182074) | Enriched cells from gastrointestinal tract of the lab mouse from Pacific Northwest National Laboratory (PNNL), Richland, Washington... | ecosystem: Host-associated > Mammals > Digestive...
CCGCAGAAGAGTGCAGACTCTGTCCTGGGAAATTATGCAGGAAGATGAGGGCGAGACGGAATATGAGGAAATGTTGATTGATTATATGAATCAGGTATTAAAACTGCGGATATTTACGATTATAGAGCAAAGACGGTTTGTGCACATTATGGCGGATACGGCGGAAAAGCTCCGGCAGAAAGATCAGTCTAAATTAAAAGAAGAGCAGTATGAGAGCGTATGCTTAAGATTGATGGAGATAGAGGATTATACGGATTCAGAAAAATGGTGCGCATGGCTTGCAGAGCAGTATCCGGAACGTCTCAGCGCTTATACATGCAGATTAAAATTATATTTTACACTGCAGAATAAAGAAGCCTTTTTTACGACGTTGAATGATTTGAAAAGATCCGACGTTGTAATAGATCGTGAAACTTTGGAATTAATACGGGTTTTTAGTTAAGAGCAATCAGGAAAAAGCGAGAGGATAAAGATGATATCGCGTCGGAATTATTTTGCAATCACTATCGTTATGTTTATCATATTTTTTATGTTCCTGTCTACCGGGGTTATAATGGAAGTATGGAATGATTATGAGACGAATTCTTATTTGGAAGACGACAGGAAATTACCGGGGAAGAGTGAAGTATATTCGGTAAATAGAGACGTGAAAAGCGAAATTTTGGGACATTCGAGAGATTTTATTGTGTATGTCGGCGGGAAAGAAATGGAGGGAGCCGTGGAAATTTGGGCTTCCTATACCAAGAAGAATATGGAAAGCTATATTACTTTAACGCAGTGCGGGCAGGCGGAATGGAAAGAGGCGCATAGGATTCCGAGTATGCTGGTTATCGATTCCGGTTATATCAAGTGGGAGGAAGGAGCAGAGCTGGAATATCTGGAGGAATGTCTGGAGGAAGGCGTCGACGTAGTCTTCTGCAACATGCCGGATGCGTCTGTGATAAAGAAAAGCCGGAGAATACAGAGCTTGTTCGGAATTCGCAGCGTAAGGGCAGAGAGGACTGACATTAAAGGAGTACATCTGTACGAGGGTTTTTTGCTGGGAGGGGAAGCCGTCTATCTGACGACGGATAAAAAAGAACAGAAGAAACGGCAGGATATGGATCTGACTCTCCCATGGTACGAGCTGGAAGCAGGTACGGAAGTGTACATGAAAGGCGTCACGGATGAAGAAGTCATGGAATCAGAGGAATATCCGGTCGTTATATGGAAGAAAAATTACCGCGGAGCATGTCTGATGACCGTGAACGGGAGGTATATGGAGGATTTCGGAGGAATCGGCATCTTATCTGCGATGGTCGCTCAGATGGAACCATATGATCTTTATCCGGTCGTAAATGCCCAGAGTATGGTGATCGCTGATTATCCGGTTCTGGCCCAGGAGAACGAGGAACAGTTAATGGATGTCTACAGCAGAAATATGCAGGGGGTGGAGCGGGATATCCTGTGGCCTGGAATCATGTCCGTCTACCGGAGAAACAAGATGGGACTTACCTGTATGATGGCGCCGCAGTTAGATTATGAAGACGATCTGCTGCCGGACCGGGAACAGCTTCATTACTATGTGAAGAATTTGAATAAGGAAGATACGGAAGTGGGGCTCTCCGGCGTCAATATATCCGGTACACGGGTCAAAGAGAAGCTGAACGCAGATTATAATTTCATACATGAAGAGCTTCCTGAGTATCAATTTGCTTCTTTCTATGGGGGAAGAATGAATGAAGATGAAATAAAGGAGATAATGGCTGAGAGGGATATGGCTTCGGTAAAAACAGTTATAGAAGAGGACAGGAGGGACGATGAAATCGTAGGATATCTGTCGGAACGTGTGACGAAGCAAAAGGTGCTTTCCGACGGGTTCACCCATACTTATCGGGACGATCTCAGGATCAGATGCGTAGAAACGATGCTTGGATATACGAATATCCTGATCGACGTAACCGACGCCTTATATCCGAAGGACAGAGCGGACAGTTGGGAGAAACTGGCGGAGGACCTGGGGTGGAATATTCAAAATTATTGGAAAGGGTTCCGGGAATTCCAGGGCGCCACGGCGTCAGAAAGCGACGAATATATCCGAAGGTTTTTGGCGCTGGATTACAGCCGGCAAAGAGACGGAAAGGAAATCCGTCTGCAGACATTCAATGTGCAGGAGCCGGTTTGGTTTATACTTAGGACGCATAATGAAGCAATAGACCAGATGAAAGGCGGTTCCTTTACAGAGTTGGAAGACGACGTCTTTCTGCTTGAATTGGAGGAAGCAGAAGCAGTGATCACGATGAAGAGTACAGTGTTGACTTACGAGTATTAATCTATACATAAATAAGGAAGAGGTTTTCTATGAAGATTTGTCTGATTGCAGAGGGCTGCTATCCATATGTGGTAGGCGGCGTGTCTAGTTGGATACACCGTTTGATACAGGCTTTCCCCAACCAGGAATACATCATTCTGACGATCGTAGCTAATCGTTCTTATAGCGGCAAGTATGTCTATGAGTTACCGAAGAATGTGACGGAGCTGCATGAACTTTATCTGGAGGATTACGATTGGGGCAAGAAAAGAAAACGGAAAAAATTATTGAAGAAAAAAGAATATACGGCGTTACGCAGTCTTCTTCTAAATCAGAAGGTGGACTGGGAGACTTTATTTGATATGTTTCAGAAAAGGTCGCTTTCGGTTAATAATCTGTTGATGTCGGTAGATTTTTTTAATGCAGTTACGGATTGTTATAACCTTAATTACAGTCAGATTGTTTTTTCTGATTTTCTGTGGATGATGAGGTCTATCTACCTGCCCATGTTCCATACCCTGAAAATGAAGATTCCGAAAGCTGATTTGTATCATTGCACGGCCACCGGTTATGCGGGAATATTGGGAAGTATGGCGAAGCATTTCCACGGGGGGCGTCTCTTGATATCAGAGCATGGGATCTATACGAGAGAGAGGGAAGAGGAACTGATCAAGGCAAAGTGGGTGCAGGGTATCTATAAGGATATATGGATCGAGCAGTTTCGTAAGATGTCTAATCTGGCTTATGACAGGGCGGATCTGGTAACCAGCCTGTACGAACATGCGCGGGAGTTGGAGGTAGAACTGGGATGTCCGTTTGAGAAGACTATAATTACGCCCAACGGGATCTTGGTGGAAAGTTTTCAGAATCTTCCGGGAAAGACGGAGGAAGAAAAAGGTCGGGTCTATGTGGGCGCCGTGCTTCGCGTTACTCCTATAAAAGATATTAAGACTCTGATTCATGCGTTCAGTTATGCGAAGGAGGAAGAACCTTCCTTAAAATTATGGATCATGGGGCCATGGGAAGAAGAAAAGGAATATGCGCAGGAATGCTTTGAGCTGGTGGATTCGGAAGGAATTACAGATGTTGAATTTACGGGCAGGGTCGATATAAGAGAGTATTTGGGCAAGATGGATATGACGATTCTGACCAGCATCAGCGAGGGGCAGCCGCTGACGATACTGGAGAGCTTCGCGGCGCATAAGCCGGTCATCGCTACGGACGTGGGAAACTGCAAGGGGCTGATTATGGGAGAAGACGACGGGTTTGGCGCAGCGGGAATCGTAACCCATATCATGAATGTAGAAGAGATTGCGCGCGCCATGGTGTCTCTGGCCAGAAATGAGGCGATGCGCCTTTGGATGGGAGAGAATGGTTATCGAAGAGTTCTTGCCAAGTACCAGTATATTTATATGATCAAAGCATACCGCAGCATATATAAGGATTTTGCAGGAAGCATGGAACTGGATTGGATAGAAGACGAGGCGGAGAAAGAGACCTGGGAAGGAACAGAGATCCGGGAGGAAGAACAAGATCAAGAAAGAGAGAGTGGAGTAAACCACAGCTTCAGCGGAGATATTGCAGGAAGTATGGGGCTGCTTTGGAAGGAAGAGGAAACTAAGAAAGAAGAACAGATACAGGAAGAAGAGGAAAGTCAGGAGGGAGAACCTCAGAAAGAGAAAGTAAAGGAAGAGGACGACCGGGAGGAAGAACCCCAGGAAGAGAAAGAGGAGGAAGAGGACGACCGGGAAGAAGAACCTCAGAAAGAGAAAGTAAAGGAAGAGAAGCAGGTTCAGAAAGAAGAATTTGAGAAGGAGGGGCTCGAAAAGAAGAAATCCGGGAAGGAAAAGTCCAAAAAGAAGAAATCCAAAGAGAAGTCCAAAAAGAACGAATTCGAGAAGAAGGAGTCCGAAAAGAAGAAATCCGAGAAGAAAAAGTCTGAAAAGAAGAAAGCTGAGAAGAAGAAAGCCAGGAAGAAACTAAAAAAGGAAAAGTCCGAGAAGGCGAAAAAGCTCAGGAAGAAGGATAAGTCATGGCGGGGATAGGAGTAAAGCTTAATAATATATTTCAGAAAAACAGTATTATGGCGGACCTTGTAGGTTTCACATACAGTACGGCAGTCACCGTAGCGCCTATGTTTGTAGTGATTCTGAATATCATGCTGATGGGCTGGGTATTAGGATTTAATAAGGTAGGATATCTCAACCGGGAGCTTTTTTCCTGTACTGTGTTGTATACATTTATTTTCTCCTTGCTGACGGTTTCTCCGTTTAACGCGGTGGTGTCCAGATATGTGTCGGACGTTATCTATGAGGAGCGGTATCAGGATATCTTACCCTGTTACTATTTAGGGCTTCTTATGAATCTGACTTTAAGCTGCCTGGTGGGGATTCCTTTCTGCCTGTGGGAACATTTTGTGGGCGGCGTGAAGGTGTTCTATGTGTTCACCGGATTTTGCGGATACATTTCCCTCGCAATGGCGATCTATTCCATGATATACCTGTCTATCTGTAAAGATTATGAGAAAATATCACTGTTTTATACAATCGGCATGCTTGCGGCTTTTATTTTCTCCCTGATTTTGAGATTTCTTTTTCACTGGAGTATAACAGAGAGTATGCTTTTTGCGTTAGTGACAGGTATTTTCCTGATTGCGGTGTTGGAATTTTCTTTTGTAAAGCGGTACTTTAGAAATAACAGTAATCAGTACAAGAAGGTGTTGGGCTATTTTAAGAAGTACTGGCAGTTGGTGGTGACTAATTTTCTGTATATATCCGGAATGTATGTCCATAATTTTGTTTTTTGGAATACGGATATGAAAATGGTTGTGGTTGACAGCTTTGTCTGTAATCAGCCGTACGACATGGCAAGCTGCCTTGCGATGTTTACCAATATATCTGCGACGATTATCTTTATCGCTCATATAGAGATGCATTTTCATGAAAAATATAAGGCTTATTCTGAGTCCGTGATCGGAGCAAAGAAAGCGGATATAGAAAATGATAAAAGGCGGATGTTCCGGCAGATGGGAAGTTCGCTGATGAATTTGGCCCGTATTCAGTTCATTATTACGGTGGTGGTGTATCTGATGTGTATTGTATTGCTTCCAAGGTTTGGTTTTTCGGGATTGGTCATGAGTATCTATCCGTGTCTGGCGGCGGGATACTTCATCCTGTTCCTGATGTATTCGGCGATATTATTCTTGTATTATTTTAATGATATGGCAGGCATGGTATGGACGACGTTGGGGTTCTTTCTTGTTACGCTTGCAGGAAGTATCTTTGCGGTGAGATTGGTAGAGATCTGGTACGGAATCGGCGTAGTACTGGGTTCTTTTACTGGTTGGACAGTCGCCTATATGCGGCTGCGGTGGATCGAGAGGAACATTGACAGGCACATATTCTGCAGCGGAGACCTGTTAAAGCGGGGAAAAGGGAAACAACCGTCCGGCAAGGTATATGACAGCGGCGGCGCCGAAAAGATTGCGAAGGAGAGTAACTAAGAGATGATAGGAACAGCGGATATTGTAAAATACGGAATAATAGCGGCAGGCGTTTTTATTATGATCTCCAGTTTTTGGTATCATTCCTACAGGAAACTGACGGTGAATCTTGCCGTAGTGTGGGAGATCTTTGGGGCGATACTGATTGTGACAGGGATCTTTCCGGTATTATCTTCCTGGGCTCATCATATTTCAAGAGGAACGGGTTTGGCGTTGTTTTTTATGGGAGCGGTTTGTCTGTGGGGCGGGTTTCAATTCAGTCTGCTGCTGTCTCGTCTGGCTATGAAAAATCAAGAGCTGGCTATACAGGTGTCTCTGTTGATCCAGGAAAATGAGAGAATAATGAGGCAGATTGAAGAGCAGACAGATAGGATGAGAGAATATGAAGAAAAAACTTTTGTTCGTGATTAATACGTTAAGCCGGGCCGGGGCGGAGACCGCTTTGCTGGAACTGCTAAGAAGACTGGACAGTCAGGAATATGAGATTTATCTTTATGTGGTTACAGGACAGGGAGAGTTAGCGGATAAGCTTCCGGGGTATGTCCGGTTGTTAAATTCTACATTCAGCGGGGAGTCGGTTCTGACGAGAAGGGGAAGAGGAAAACTTCTCAGAAGGATATGCCGGTCCTTTTTGCGGAACGGAAGACTGCCTGATAAGCTTCATTATGTTATGAAGAACTTGATAAGCATGGTGAAGGAAAGGAGGATTCAGGCAGATAAATTGTTGTGGCGCGTTCTGTCGGATGGGGCGGAGAGGTTTGACGTCTGTTTCGATCTGGCAATGGCATGGATAGAAGGCGGCTCTGTGTACTATGTGGCGGATCATGTGAAGGCACGTAAAAAAGCGGCGTTGATACATATTGATTATGAGAACGCAGGTTATACGAGAGCGATGGATCAGGGCTGCTTCGAGAGATTTACAAATATTTTCGCGGTTTCTGAAGAAACAAAAAGGCATTTTTGCAATGTCTATCCGGAATATGAGGCAAAGACAGACGTGTTTCACAATATTGTCAATCAGGAGGTTATTCGTCTAAGGGCGCAGGAAAAAGGCGGTTTTTCAGACGGCTATGGAGGATTTCGTATTCTTACCGTGGGACGGCTGACCTGGCAGAAGGGTTACGATATTGCGATAGAAGCGATGAAGATTCTGAAAGAGAAGAAGTATGATATCAGATGGTATGTGCTGGGGGAGGGGGAGCTGAGGAAGGTTCTGACGAAAAAAATCCGGGAACTCGGGTTGGAGAAGGATTTTATATTGCTGGGACAGAGGGATAATCCATATCCGTACTATGCGCAGACAGATCTGTATGTGCACGCCACAAGATTTGAAGGGAAGAGTATTGCGATTCAGGAAGCGCAGACATTGGGGCGCGCGGTGATAGCCTCGGATTGTAACGGTAATCTGGAGCAGATAGCAGACGGGGAAGACGGGATTCTGTGCGGGCTGACTCCGAGGTCGGTTGCGGAAAAGATAGAAGATCTGTACTTGAATGAAGGAAAGAGAAGCCGCCTTGGTGAGAAAGCGAAGAAAAAAGAGATCTCATATGAGCGTGAGCTTCGGTTGTTCCGGAATCTGTTGGAATAGGAAGAATAGAGAGACAAGGCGGGGAAGGACGATGGCTAAGAAGGAGTTGTTGGTAATTATACCGGCTTATAACGAAGAGAAAAATATATGCAGAGTATTTGAACAGTTGGAGCAATTTGATATCCCGTCGATAGCGGATGTTTTGGTTATTGACGACGCCTCTTGCGATCATACCGGAAGGATTGTAAGAGAGAAACAGTATGAGTTGATTACACATATATATAATCTGGGATATGGAAGCGCTCTGCAGTCAGGGTATAAGTATGCGGTACGCAGAAATTATGAGTATGTGATTCAGATGGATGCGGACGGACAGCACGATGTCTGCAATATCCCTGTGATATATAAAGAATTGAAGGGAAAGAGCGTGAATGCAGAAAAACCGGATATTGTATTAGGCGCCAGATTCATGAAAGAAAGCTCGGATTTTCCGGTTTCATGGATGAAAAAAACGGCGTATCATATGTTCCGCTTTCTGATCAGGCATATCACGGGAATGCGTATAGCGGACCCTACAACGGGACTGCAGGGATTGGACAGGAGGGCTTTTGTCTACTACTCGGAGTATAATCATTTTGACGATAAATATCCGGACGCCAATGTGCTTATGCAGATGCTGTTAATGGGATATCGGGTGAAGGAAGTTCCCGCGGTTATGCACGCGAGAGAAAGCGGGGCGAGTATGCACAGCGGATTAAAGCCGGTCTGGTACATGATGCGGATGCTGTTCAGTATGCTGACAGTTATCTTTCGGGTAAAGATATTAAGGGTGGATATGGCCCTGGAGACGAAGTGAGAATGAAGAATCTGTTTGAAAAATTCAGAGTAAAAGAGAAGACATGGAATTTTGTGCCGGAAGATCTGACAGAGACTACGGAAGAGTTGAAGAATCCGGCGAGAGGATGGTATCAGATCTATACCTTTTTGGCGGAACAGGAGCCGGAATTCGAAGAGTTTAAGTGGAGCCTTGACAGGCAGGATACGCTGGCTCTCGTATTGATTGATATCGGCAGTTTTCGGAAAATGGATCTGGATGAAACTGTGTTGGAGAGGATTCGTCGGATCTTAGATTTCTTTGAAGAGAACCGATATGATTGTATCGTGAGGGTAGTATACGATCATGAGGGAAGGGCGCTCGTACGCGAACCGGCTGATTTTGCGCAGGTGCAGAGGCATATGCGGCAGATCGGAAATCTCATAGGACGGCAGGCGTCTTCGGTTTTTATATTTCAGGGAATGCTGTTGGGAAACTGGGGAGAGATGCATGGTTCACGTTTCTTAAATGCAGAAAGAATGCTTAAGCTGGCAGAAATCTTACGCAGGCAGAAGGCGCCGCAGACGTTTCTTGCCGTACGGCGTCCGGTATACTGGCGCAGTTTACACGGGGGACAAAAGCGGAAGATTTTAGACTGTTCGGATAATATGGGGCTTTTTGACGACGGAATATTCGGTTCAGAGAGCCATCTGGGAACTTTTGCCGAAGAAGAGGAGACTAAGCAGGTATGGGATGAACCATGGAGCCGGAAACAGGAGTTAGAATTTGAGCATGAGCTTTGCAGACAGGCGCCAAACGGCGGGGAAGCCGTATATAACGGGGGCTATGTGAGAATGCTTACGCCAAAGAAGACGGTGGAAGATCTGCGGAAGATGCAGATTACCTATCTGAATAAGGCCCATGATACAAGGCTTTTGGATATTTGGAAGGAATGGAGTTATCCGGGTCAGGGCGTGTGGAGTGGAAAAAGTGTGTTTGACTATGTGGGAGCGCACCTGGGGTATCGTTTTCTTATCCGTAGTGCGGCTGTCAGTCGGGTGAAGGGTGAGAGCGAGAAGTATCGGGTTACGGTGGAGATAGAAAATATCGGGTTCGCCGGATTTTATCAAGAAGCGGAGATCTGTCTTGAATATGAGGACAGATCCGGCGTGCAAAGTACGGCGGTTCTTGAGAGCCGGTTGAAAGGTTTTAGAAGCGGGGAGGTCAGGAGGCTGTCCTGTGTGGCAGACGCCTGTGTCGGCGGACTGTTTTTGACGGCGAGTAGAAAACAGGACGGAGCAAGGATTCGCTTCGCAAATCAGTCTGATAAAGAGGGAAAAGCGATATTGGGGTATTTGAATCCAAAGCGTTGAAATACGCGTGAGAAAAAAGGGGTACAAAATGGAGACACTGTATTGGATATTAGAATATGGAAAAGTCTTATTCGGTTACATGTTCTTTATGTTTCTTTGGCCTTCTGTGGTATTTAGCAGACACTTAAGGTGTAAAGATAAGGTATACCGATTTAGTTTTTGTGTCCTTGTACAGGTAGTTATCGCAAATTCTGTCGTCCTGGTTTTGGGACTGTTACATATCCTTAACCGATGGGTTGTTTTCGGCGTCTTCCATAGTGTTTTTTGGATATGTGTTGTGAAAAAAATGAATATTCAATATCAGTCGGGATCGTTTCGCGAAACTTTGAGTTCCATTTATCGATTCGTAATGGGAACCTCCGGAATAAAGACGTTTTTATACCGATGGTTAAGGTATTTTAGCGCCTGGATTAAGAGTTTATCTCTAAAATTTTGGAATATTATACGGTTACATTCGACGGAATATGCCATGCTTTTCATCGTAGTCATTTATGGGATGATTTATTTTTCCTACGGCGTATTTCAAGATTATAATTATGGCTTCGGCGATATGTATGTTCATCATCAGTGGGTCTATGGTTTGCAGGAAGGAATGATATTTGCAGATGGGGTCTATCCGGAGGCGATGCATTGTTTTATCTATTGCTTATACGCTCTATTTGGTATCCGGGTATATAGTTGTATGTTGTTTTTAGCAGGAATACATGTTTTAGTATTTCTTGTTTCGGCATATTGCTTTTTTAGGGAAATTTTTGAGTGGAAATATACTTCAATATTTGTATTAATTATGTTTTTAATAGTAGATTTAAAATGTATTAATGAAGTATATAGTATGTCAAGACTTCAATGGACAATTCCTCAGGAATTTGGTTTGTATACATTGTTTTTGTGCGCGTTATATTTGTTGCGCTATTTGAATAGTTCTCATAAAATCTTACTTAATAATAGATTTGGAAAATATATTTGGAATGAAAATCTTTTTTTATTTATGATGTCATTGTCAGCATCAATTGCGATACATTTTTATAGTACGATTATGGCTTTCTTTATATGTGCGTCTATTGCAGTTTTTTTCTTGAGAACTATATTGAAAAAAGAAAGGTTTCTTCCGTTAATATTGGCTGTTGTATGTGGTCTTCTCATTACTGTGACGCCAATGTTAGCAGCATTAGCGTCCGGCATTCAGTTTCAGGGATCCATAGGTTGGGCAGTAGGCGTTATAAATGGGGATGATTCAGAGGAGGAAATAGGAGAGGAAGAAAAAGTAGAAGAAGAAAAAATAGAAGGAGAAACAATAGAAGGAGAAACAATAGAAGAAGAAAAAGTAGAGAAGGAAGAGAAATCAGAAAGAAATGTTACTAAAAAAGATATCGCTCAAAAATTGAAGGAAAAGCTTTCTGTTTTATATTGGCAAGGATATGCTGCGTTGTATCAGGAAGAAAGAGCAAATTGGATTATAGGGTTTACGGGGCTTTCAGTTGTTTTGTGGATTGCTTATCAGATAGTAAAAATGGTTTATCAATTCTTTACAAAGAGACAAAGCAAATATTTTTGCGGATATATGCCGGTTATACTTGCATCTGTTTTGTTTATGATAATATATGCGTCTCCTGGCTTGGGAATACCTCAGTTAATAGCAGGAGCACGTGTTTGTACTACGGAACAATTGTTATTACTTGCTATAGTAACAATGCCGGTAGATATGATTTTTACTTTGTTATGTAAATTTTGTATAGATTGTATTTTGCAAATATTGTCTATAGCTACTGCGGTTGGAACTTGCAGCGGAATAATTATCACAGGGAATTATCACGGGTACTTATATTGTGAATTAACACGCTATAATTCAGCAGTAAGCGTGACGGATTCAATAATAAATAATTTCCCGCAATATAGTTATACAATTGTCTCAACTACGGATGAATTGTATCAGGTTATTGAATATGGACGACATGAGGAATTACTGGATTTTATTCAAGAGGTAGATAAAAATGATTATAAGCTTCCTACAGAGTATGTCTTTTTGTATGTTGAAAAAAGACCGATTGAATATGGACATAGTCATTATTTTAGCGGTCCGGCGTGGCTGGCAGAACCAAAATATACAAAGTTCTATATTGAGGCATTGAGCCAGTGCCCTGAAATAAGCGCTTCAGAAATTTCAAAGAAGGAGGCACAGAAAGATATTTTATTTTATTCGCGTCCTTCTTTATCATATTCAATTCTTGAGAGCCGTACTATTTTGGAGTCCAAAGCATATCTTTGGTGTCAGAATTTCTCAAAAGTGCATCCTTTTGAGATGAATGTATATTATGAGGACGAGAATTTTGTCTGCTATTATTTTAAGCAGAACCCGTTTGCTTTATATGATCTGGCGATAGAAGACTGGGATAGAATGGATGGGGTCCAATGGTAGAATTACAAAGAAAAGGAGTAGGAAGACGGAAAGGGAAAAGGATATTTATAGTTTGTATTATAGGTATATTGATAATCCTTATCTATGCTCTTGTAATAAAAAATTCGAGTATACAGATTGAAATAGAGAGTATTCAATTTACAGAGTCTTCGCGTAAATTAAGTAATCCGAACCGTGGATTTTATCATTTATACACGTTCTGGATTACAGAAGAGCAGACGGATTATGAGGAAGTTATTGAAAACATTAATCAGGATGACCGGGATACAGATCTCATTCTAATAAAAGTCTGTTTGCAGAATTATCGGGACGGCCGAATTAGTGAAAAGGGAATTTGGAATATTGAAAGTTTATTTAATGCGTTGGAATTTTTAGATAAACAGATGATTGTGCGTTTTATATATGATGACGAGGGTAAGGGCAAGGAGTATGAACCGGAGAGTATGGATATTATTCTTCAGCATATGAGACAATTGAAACCTATTTTAGACAGACATAGTAAGAAAATTTTTATTCTTCAGGGAGTTTTTACAGGAAACTGGGGAGAAATGAATGGGACGCGTTACAATACGGCGGAGAATATGAGACGTTTGGCGGGGCAATTGGAATCTGTGACGGATGATTCTATTTATCTGGCGGTTCGCACGCCGGCGCAGTGGCGCAGTATTATACAATCCGATGATCCTTCCGAAGAGACTCTCTCAGGCAGTTCATTGTCAGCGAGACTTGGTTTGTTTAATGATGGGTTGCTGGGAAACTGGAGTGATTATGGTACTTATAAACCGGAAGATAATGATAGCATAGATTCAATCGGCCGATGGAACAGAGAAGAAGAATTGGATTTCCAGGAAGTATTGTGTCGCTATGTGCCTAACGGAGGCGAGGTTATCAATGATAATCTTTATAATGATTTTGAAAATGCAGTAGAGGGATTGGAAGAAAGGCATATTACATACCTTAATAAAGATTATGATCCATCTGTGTTGAAAAAGTGGGAAAAAGACATTGTAACAGAACAAGGTTGTTTTTATGGTATGGATGGTTATTCATATATTGAACGGCGCCTGGGATATCGTCTCCTTATTGCAGGGACTTGTTTGACATATAATAAAGAGCGGCAATGTGTGTCTGTGGAGGTCTCTTTAAAGAATGTTGGATTTGCACCTTTGTATAAAGAGCCTGAAATTAGTGTGGTTTTATATAATGAAAGTGACGGTGAATTATTATCAAAGGAAATGTCGTGCGCTGTGAGAGAATTATCGGGAGGGAAGGAATCGGATATGTTACGGACTGCGTCTGTTCAGATATCTGTCAACGAACTATCAAAAACAGAGTACAGTGTATTCTTTTTAATGGAAGATCCGGATACCCAGAGACATATATTATTGGCAAATGAAGAAGAGGAAGAGGAATATGGATATCGTATAGGCGCTATGAAGCTTTATTAGTTTTATTTTGATAATATCGCGGGTTAAGTAAAAGACGGGGAGAAATTGAAATTATGAGAAAGGCAGAGGAATGTCCGATAGATTTTGTGATTACCTGGGTGGATGGACAGGACGAAGCATGGAGGAAACAGAAAGCCGGTTACAGCCATACCGAAGAAGAGGATGATTCGGAAGAACGTTATCGAGATTGGGGCCTGTTGAAGTACTGGTTTCGCGGAGTAGAAGAATTTACGCCATGGGTGAGGAAAATTCATTTTGTTACCTGGGGTCATCTTCCGGCTTGGTTAAATACAGAACATCCTAAATTGCACGTAGTAAGGCATGAGGATTATATTCCAAAGAAATTTTTGCCTACTTTTAACAGTAATGTTCTGGAGATTTACTTACATCATATACAGGGATTAGAGGAGCAGTTTGTATATTTTAATGACGATATGTTTTTTCTGCGTCCAATGAAATCTACTGATTTTTTTATTAATGAAAAGCCATGCGATATGTTGGCGTTCCAGCCGGTGATTGCGAATCCGGATAACCCGGTCATGTCTTATCTTTATTTAAATAATATGCTGGTTTTATGTAAATATTTTAATAAGAGGGAAAATGTGAGACGGCAGCCCTGGAATTATTTTCGGTTTGGATATCCGCCTTTATATTTTTTCTATAATGTGCTGGAGTTGTTTTTTCCGCAATACACCGGACTATATACGGTGCATGGACCGTCTCCGTTCTGTAAGAAGACGTTTCAGGAAATTTGGGAAAAAGAAGGGGCTTTGCTGGAGCAGATGTCAGAGGATCGTTTTCGGGAGAAAAACGATGTAACCCCATATTTGTTTCGGGAATGGCAGAAGCTTTCCGGAGAATTTTGTCCTAAAAATGTTCAGAAAGATGTTTCTTATCTTGAAATACAGGATAAAACGGAGAGACTTGTCCAAACGATAGAGAAAAAAAGAAGCAAAATTATTTGTATCAACGATGCATCAATAACAAGGGACGCCGATAGTATCCGTGCTGAATTGCAGGGAGCTTTTGAGAGTATACTTCCTTATTCGTCTTCTTTTGAAAGGAAAATTAGAAGACATGATAATATCAGATAGCAGAAATATCGATAGATTATGGAGAAAAAGGGTGTAATGAAAAAGAGCAGGACAGAGTATTCTACCAGGAATACTACGGTGGCCATACTGGCCAGAATTGCTGCGATTCTGGCAGGTTTTATGACGCGAGTAGTTTTTACGCATACCCTTAGTCAGGATTATGTGGGAATAAACGGACTGTTTTCAGATATATTGAACGTATTGGCTCTCACGGAACTGGGAGCGGGAACGGCAATCACCTATGCGTTGTACCAACCTGTTTCCGAAGGGGATGTAGAAAAGCAAAAATCATTAATCAGGATGTTTCGCAATATTTATCTTGCGGTTGCCGCTATTATATTCGCAGGAGGATTGCTTGTAATTCCTTTTATGGGAATTTTGATTAAGAATCAGCCTCAAATAGAACATCTGATTTTAATTTATTTGTTATATCTTGTAAATTCGGTTCTGTCTTATCTGGTTGTTTATAAGAAAACTTTGATTGACGCTCATCAGTTAAGTTATATCGGAGTTTTATATCATACATTAGCTCTGATTTTACAAAATATACTTCAAATAGTTATACTTATTGCGACAAGAAATTTTATACTGTACATTTTGGCTGCAATTCTGTGCACATTCCTGAATAACATGGCAATATCCAGAAAAGCAGATCAGATGTATCCTTATCTAAAAGAAAAGGATATCCGGAAACTTCCTTTACAGGAGAAAAAAGGGATTTATCAGAATATTCGCGCTATGCTGATGCACAAATTAGGAGCTGTTATCGTAAATAATACGGATAATCTTCTGTTGTCTTCCCTTGTAGGAATCATCAGCAACAGCATATATTCTAACTATTATCTGATTATAGGTTCTATCAGACAGGTATTGAACCAGTTGTTCCAGGGAATTGCAGCCAGCGTGGGCAATCTGGGAGTGGAAGAGGATCGGGAAAGGGTAAAAAAAATCTTCGAGGCGTCTTTTTTCATAGGACAGTGGGTGTTTGGGATGGCCGCTATATGCATTTACGAAGTTATCGACGTATTTGCAGGGTTTTGCTTTGGAGATAATTATGTGTTCACCAGAGATATTACGTTTGTATTGTGTTTGAATTTTTATCTTACCGGCATGCGTCAGGCGTCTATCGTATTTCGAGAATCGTTGGGAATATTCTGGTGCGACAGATACAGACCTTTAGCGGAAGCGGTCGTCAATCTTGCGGCGTCAATCTTCTTGGGAATACGCATGGGAACGGCTGGCGTTTTCTGGGGGACGGCAGTAAGTACTGTGACGACGTCTCTTTGGCTGGAACCGTATATGCTCTATCGACATTGCCTGAAGAGTTCGCCGGCGATATATTTTATGCGTTATGGATTGTATGCTTCGATTACATTTTTTTTGTGGTTTGGAGTTGATTTTTTGTGCGGGATCACCAGTGGAAGTCCCTGGGTGATCTGCATAGAAAGGCTGATAATCGCCCTGATAGTTACGAATCTTGCATATTTGATTTTGTATTATAGGACGAAAGAATTTCAGTTATTGAAGGAAAAAGGAAAACGAATTTTGAAACAAATATAATTCTATAATGAGGAGAACTTTCAGATGGATAGCTTAGTATCGATTATTATACCGGCCTATCAGCAGGAAAAGTGGATTGGACGTTGTCTGCAAAGTGTTTTGAATTCCTCTCATCAAAATCTTGATATTATAGTAGTAAACGACGGATCTACTGATAAAACAGAGAAGATTATTCAAGAGTACGTAGAGAGAACAAAGACTGGCGGAGGACCCGACCTTAGATTGATTAATATATCCCATGGAGGTCCGTCCCGCGCACGGAATGCGGGGCTTCGAAAGGCGAAGGGGAAGTTTATTGGTTTTTTGGATGCAGATGATATACTGGACCCGCAGATGATAGAACGGTTGGTAAAGGGAATGCTCAAAGGAAATGAATTGACGGCTTGTGGTCTGAAGATCTGCGACAGGAATGGAAAACCTGCTCGCTGGCAGTATCCGCTGCGGGCGCAGCGCCGGCAATGTCCGGCCGCCGCGTTAGAATTAGTAATGTGGGAGCAGATTTTGATGAGTGTTTCTCCCGTTTTATTCCGTCGTGATAAAATACAGGGTAAACAAGGCGAGTTGTTGGTGGAATTTCCGGAAGAAATTGATGATTTTGAAGACTTTGTATTTATTTGCAGATATATCAGCCAATGTGAGGGGGTTATGGAAGTACTTCCTTTTTATGGAGCTTTTTACTGTAAGCGTGAAGGGAGCCTGACTACAGAAGTTCGTACGGTTTATGATCTTCGCCGGGCGATGGGGTTGATTCTGGAAGCTGGAAAACGGGCCGGAAAAGGAGAATTAACGGCGTATAAACTCCAATATGCATTCAGATATATGGCGTTTTGGTATAAAGAGGCGCTGCGGTGTGATAAAAGGGACTTTTCGCCGGATTGTGAAAGTTGGAAGTTTTGTATGGAGGAATTAGAACGTTATGCAGATCTTTTTATGTCCGCCGGGAATGTTTCTTGCTATAAAAAGATTGCTATGTGGATTGTCAGAAAACATGCGGGTTTAGGAAGGATTCTGGTCAAAATTGCCGGGAGACTGTTATTTAGTAATGTGTCCTTTGGGATGATGTCACAATTGGGCAGAAGTAAAAATTGTCTATAAATGTATAAAACAATTCAGGACACTAACGGAGGTTTGGTTTGATGGAGGATTTGTTATCAGTAATTGTTCCGGTTTACAATTCAGAGGAATATATCGGCAGTTGTGTAGAATCGGTTTTGGAACAGTCTTATTCGGCGTTTGAATTAATCTTGATCGAAGACGGTTCTACAGATAACAGCCTGGAGATTTGTGAAGCGTTATGCAGGAAAGATGTAAGGATTCGGCTTATGAAACAAGAGCACAGGGGCGTCTCTGCCGCAAGAAACCTTGGAATAGAGACGGCGCAGGGGAAGTATCTGTTTTTTTTAGACAGCGACGATATGATACATCCCCGTCTGTTGGAATCACTCTATAGATTGCAGGAAGAAAAACATGCGGTTATAGCTGCAGAAGGCAGGCATTATGCTATGGATGATGCTGATTGGAGAGCGTCGGCCTGGAAAACCGATATGAAACGTACGCCGAAAAGCTTATATATGGATAATAAAAAAGCTTTGAAAAGTATTAACAAACCTATACTTTGCGGGATCGGCGGAAAGATGATTTTACGCGAAGCAATAGATTCGCTTCGTTTTATCGAAGGTCTGAGCCATGGGGAGGATACGCTGTTTATCTACCGGCTGCTGGCAGAAGGGGCGGATCTGTCTGTTCTTTGCTGTAACTGGTACTATTACAGGAGACATGGAGATAACGCGAGCAGGGACTTATCCCCTGAGGCATGTAAGGAGAGATATAGGGTAGAACGTTCTATCTGTAAACAAGAAATAAGAAACGGGAGAAGAGAGAACGCCGTTTGCAGAGAACGAGACGCGGTTATTATGATAACCGAATGGTATGGGAAAGGCAGAAGATATCAGGATACGAAGCTTATAAATTACGCAAAAAATCTGGCAGAGAGAGAAAGAAGGTTAAAAATTTTTCATGAGTTAAACTGGAAAATAAAGTTATATTTTTATTTAATATTATATTTCTATCCTCTTTCTAGAGTGGCTTTAAGAGTATCAATAAATATACCGACAGCATTCAGATTTTTTGAAAGGCAGATAAGTTAACCAATAGAGTATAATGAAAAATCAGGACGAGGAGAAGGATAGAATTGGTGGAAATATTCAAATATTTGACGGGTTTTTTAGAAGAAAAGGAAGAGAAAAACTGGAAAAGGTTCGCGGCTTTGGGAAGTATCCGGGCTGTGATAGATGTATTTGGATTTTATATGACTGTTTATTTTATCAACAAGATTTCGGGAGATCCTGAGCTGGCAGGAGGGCTTCGCGCCGCTGTAATACTGTTAATGTTTTTTTCAGAGGTAGTCATTGAACTGTATCGGTGCAGGATATCCAATCATTTTTTATATCATGGCGCGCAGCAGTTATCCATGAAGGTTTTTGAATTATTTGCAAAAGAGGATCTGGAACAGCATAACCAGAAAAGCGTTATGCAGGCATTGGAAATCGTGCGCAATGATACAATGAAAAGCATGAGTATTATTCTGACTTTTGTAGGGTTGGGGGTTAATATTTTTACACTGGCTGGGTATGCGGCCATTCTGATATTTATTTCGAAATGGATCGGGATCGGGATAATTACCGGCGTGCTGTTTTTTATGCTTATAGTTGCGGTATGTTTCTTTTATCGCACACAGATGAAGATATATGGAGAAAAATGCAGAAAATACGCGATCAAAACGAATGCGCAGATAACTCTTGAATACGGTATTTTTGAAGAGTTAAAGGTCAGCGGATATGCCAAGCCTGTCCTGGCAAAGTATTATGACGCAAGTATGGCTTACTCAAGGGAACAGAGCAGATATAGTTTGAAAAACGATATTATTGCGGTAGTTATGGGGCTTTGGGCGAAGGCGCTCATGTTGATTATTTTTGTAGCTCTCTTTTTATGGGGAATCGAGTTGTCAACTTTTATACCGGTTACGGTATATGTCTCGGCATTAAGCAGGATGACGACGTTGTCATACAATATTGTAGGCGGAATGAACAGCATAGAATTCTCCAAGAAGCCGTATGAAGAATTGAAAGACTGCCTGGATCGATATAAGGAACTAAAAAAAGAGGAAGAATCTCTTGCAAATATCCGGCAGAAGAAGGCGACATTAACAAAGGGCCTGTATGTACAAAATATGACGTTTGGGTATGGAGGCCGGGACAAGATTTTTGAAAATGTATCGTTGGAACTTCCGGCGGGTTCTTCTATTGCGATTATTGGAACTTCCGGATCAGGGAAGACGACATTTCTCGCCTTGATTCTGGGACTTTTAAAACCTCAGACAGGAAATATATTGTATGATGATTATGATATCGTTGCGCAGTCAGACGCCGAAGGAGCGTGCAGAGCTAATATTGGAGAAATTGTCAGTTATATTCCGCAGGTGGTATATATGAACGGGGAGACTGTCCGTAATAACGTGGCGCTTTTGACAGAACAGGATAAGATTGATGACGAAAGGATTGTAGAATGCCTGAAATGCGCCCAGATATGGGAGGATGTCGTAAAGATGCCGGAAGGGATACATACTTTGATCGGTGAAAACGGGACGTCTGTTTCCGGAGGTCAACGTCAGAGGATTGCGCTGGCAAGAGCTTTATATAAGAAATTTGAACTGATGATCATGGATGAGGCAACCGCCGCCCTTGATATGGATACGGAGAAAGCAGTGATAGATTCCATCCGGCAAGTGAGAAAAGATAAGACGCTGCTGATTGTAACGCATCATAAGAGTCTTGCGGATGAATGTGATATAGTATATAAAATACAAGACCGAAATTTGGTTCGAGTAAGATAGAAAGATTTTAGCGGGTTAATTATTTCTGTATGGTTTTCATACGGAATAGAGAGGTTTACGAATCTATGATTGGAATGTTGACATTTCATTGGGCGGACGATTATGGCGCCATGCTGCAGGCATATGCGCTTAAGCGCTGTCTGGAGAGCTTTGACGCAGGGAAAGTAGAAGTTATCCCCTACGAGCCTGTTAAGCTGACAGGGCGGTATTGGTTATTGCCTGTCATAGGCGTTGAGACAAACAGAAAGATCAGATATTTTCCAGGATATTATGGATTCATAAGGAACGTAACTCATCTTGGTACGTTCTTAAGAAGAAGAAAGAATATGCGCTGTTTTCGACGTATGTATCTGACCCGGGAACCGGCGGTAAGAAGAGCCTGCAGACTTTCATTGAAGAAGTATGCCCATGTCTTTATAGGAAGCGACCAGGTATGGAATCCGGAGATTACGGTTGGGCTGGATGATGCGTATATAGGAAATATCGGAGAGAAAGGCGATTGCAGATTGATCGCATACGGAGCCAGTTTTGGAAAGGATTTTCTGCCGGGTGAGTATCATGAGGATTTTGAAAATGCGGTTAATAGGAACTTTTCTGACATCTCTATGCGGGAGAAAAGCGCGGCGCCTTTTGTAAAGACTTTCTTTCACAGGCATATCGCAGATGTTCTGGATCCTACATTTCTGCTTACGTCAAAAGAATGGAAGAGGATAGCAAGGCCGCCGAAACAAAAAGGGTATATTCTGTATATTTTTACGGAATACAATGCTCTGATGCATCAGTATTTACATGATTTGTCGGTGAAACTGGGAAAGAAAGTTATTCA
>Ga0224748_10089_pt1 | contig 20654 bp, 19 predicted proteins | sample LIM_F_Water_Neg_FD_182074 | JGI IMG/M metagenome (GOLD analysis project Ga0224748, IMG submission 182074) | Enriched cells from gastrointestinal tract of the lab mouse from Pacific Northwest National Laboratory (PNNL), Richland, Washington... | ecosystem: Host-associated > Mammals > Digestive...
AACTGGGGGAGCCATGAGGCCGCTGTCTCTAAGGGCGGCGGCCTCTCTTTTTCAGCAACAACTTGGGCCTTTAGCTCAGTTGGTTAGAGCGGCCGGCTCATAACCGGTTGGTCCCGGGTTCGAGTCCCTGAAGGCCCACCAAGCCCCGACGGGGTGCGGTGTACTCCGCCGGGGAATCCCCTCAGTCTATATAGGGGTATAGCTCAGCTGGTAGAGCAGCGGTCTCCAAAACCGCGTGCCGAGGGTTCGAATCCTTCTGCCCCTGCCATTTGGTCGAAACGGATTGCGCCGTTTGATATAGCCCAGTAATGGGCAAGCTATGGCTCAGTAGTTCAGTTGGTTAGAACGCCAGCCTGTCACGCTGGAGGTCGACGGTTCGAGCCCGTTCTGAGTCGCCATTTGCTGCTGTAGCTCAGTCGGTAGAGCGCATCCTTGGTAAGGATGAGGTCACCAGTTCAAATCTGGTCAGCAGCTCCAAAAATCCTCTGAAATCTTGCGATTTCGGAGGATTTTGCTTTGTTTAAAGAACATTTTCACTGGGTTAATTTTTGCGGCTTTTATTTGACCCACACGCTGACCCACTATAGGATGAACCACGACAGAGGGGAGAGGTCCGGATAGGAACCTCTCCCCTGGTTTTTGCTGGTTTGTGGGCTGATTTTTTGCTACATGACCTGGGCCATGAAGTTACCCATGGTTTCTGCGGCCTGGTTCTGGACCTGGCGTGTGGCGTGGGTATAGGTGCGGAGGGTGAAGCCTGCGTCGTAGTGGCCCAGCATGCTGCTGACCGTCTTTACGTCTATACCGTTTTGGAGAGCTACTGTGGCGAAGGTGTGTCTGAGGGAGTGCAGGGGGATGTGCTCCAGGTTGGCATCCTTGAGGATCTTTTCGTGGAGTTTTGCTACGGAGTCGGGATGGTACATCTCACCGGTGGTGGGTGATGGGAACATGTACTGGTTGTTGGGGTGCTTGCTGTACTCCTGAATCAGGAGGTCTACCGCTTCCTTTGGGATAGAGACCCTGCGAACAGAGGTCTCGGTCTTGGGGCGGGAGAGGGTCAGTTCGCCATTTGGATTGCGGATGTACTGCTTGCTGACGAAGATCGTGCGGTTCTCTATATCCAAGTCATCCCAGAGGAGAGCGACCAGCTCGCCTTTGCGGAGACCGCTGACCAATGCCAGATAGAACATGGGGAGGAGGCCTCTGGTGTTGGCGGCGTCGAGGTAGGCTTTCATGTCCTCGGGGCGGAGAGTTTTTCTCTCAAATTTTTGCACCTTGGGAGCGATGCAGTCATCGGTAGGATTGCGGGAGATTAGCCGCTCCTTGACAGCTCTTTCGAAGGCGCAGTGGAGCATGAGGTGGACGCTGCGGACGGTGGTGCTGCTCAGGCCAGGGCTTTGATTCTTCCCAACGTGAACCCGGCCACTCTCCATCAGGTCTTTGTAGAGCTTCTGGAGGTCGCGGGAGGTCAGCTTGGTGAGTTTGATCTTGCCGATGCGAGGGATGGTGTAGGTTTCGATCATGAGCTGATAGCGGTCTGCTGTGGCGAGGCGGATGTTGGGTTTGGCATAGAGGTCGTACCAGGTGCGGAGCCAAGTGGTTACGGTGTATTCTTCAGCACGGATTATATCGAGGTCCTTGATTTCTTCCAGGACTTTGGCCAGCTTCGCCTTGACTTCTGCCTGGGTCTTGCCGAGGACATTTTTGATAATTCGTTTACCGGTGGTGGGATCGTATCCGGCGGTGTAGCGGCCTTCCCAGCGGCCATCGCTTCGCTTGCGGATGTTTCCTTCGCCGTTTGCACGCCGTTTTGCCATCAGGGGTCCATCCTCTCGTCAAATTCTTCGCTGAGCCTCTGCTCCTCATTTTCTACGTAGGAATACCAGTTGCTTCTTCCAAGTTCACTGCCGATCCCGCAGGCCAGCCGGAAACCGGCAATGAAGCTGTCCAAGGCCATGCCGTCACGGAGTTGTGATTCTGCATCCACCAACTGGAGCAGCTGCTTTCGCTGTTGTTTATCCAGCGTATGGCTCAGCTTGCAGCGTATGGTTTCGATCTCCTGCCGTTGTTTTGCATAGAGGTCATCTGAGAAAAATTTTTCTTGCAGGGCTTGCATGTAGTCGTACATTGTGTGTTGCCTCCTTTGGTTTGGTAGCAACACACGATACCTTAACTCCGGGAGAATAGCCATACCCTTTGGGCAGAGTTATCAGAAACTTATCATTTTCTCGAAGGACCTTTCTTTGTTTTCTGCCACCCAAAATCTGAGGGTGCTACATGGAGAGGGAGGGACCATTGCAGTCCTCGTGATCGTCCGGCTTATGTCCCCTAGCTATTTTCTGCTCCATGATCCTTGCCCTGAGCTTCCGGTCGACCTGGATACCGCTATGGACAGGAGGAGACGGTGTTTGGTCTTGGAATATCCGGCCCATGTGGTAGAGGAGGCGGGTGGCAGCCAGCATGACCGATGGAGGCTTCAAGTTATCCCAGCGGTCCAGGAAGAATTGAGCGTAGTGATTGCCTTGGGAGGCGGATTGGGTAAACCAGTAGTGGGCCTGCCCCTGGTCGTGTTCTTCCAGATACAACTTGCCGAGAGAGTATTGTGCGTACTGGTTCCCGGCTTCAGCGGATTGGGTGAGGTAAGTTATCGCTTTAGTGGTATCCTTCGGTACGATTTTACCTTCAAGATATTCCTTGCCCAATCGGTAGGCGGCGTAGCCGTTTTTGTTTTGTGCGGCGCACTCCAGCCATTGGATTCCCAGCTCAGGGTCGTGGACTTCCGGATCGTGGGAGAGCAATAATTTCCCGGTTTCGTATTGTGCGGCTACATGATCTTGCCGCGCTGCCTGCTCGAACCAGTAGAGGGATTCCACGCTGTCTGGGATCAGCACAGGGCCGTCCCGGTAGAGCTTGCCGGTTAGGTATTGGGCGTAGGGATCACTGTTTTCGGCTTCTCTGATGATTTGGGCTGCTGCTCTGTCACGCTCTGCCATGGGGGCGGTGTCATCATCGGCAATGATCCACAGCTTCCAGCAGTCGTAGGGCAGAGAAGAAATATCTGTAGCGGGATGGGCGGCCATTGCCTCAGCACCTTTATCCTCGAAGGTTACTTTGCCCAGGCGAATATTTTCAGCCTCCTGAATGACTGCGTTCTTGATGGAGCGAAATTCTTTTTTGTCAGAGAGCGGAGGGCGCTGGCGTTCTTTCTCCAAATAAAAATCTTCGATTTGACACTGGTGTTCCCACCATGTCTGGTAGCAGTCAGCGACCACAGGAAACCGCTCCATTTGGTTTATGATCTCATTCACAGTGCGTTTTACATCTTTTGGGAGGTAGCCATATTTTTTCTTGCCCGTTACTGTTTCCAGCTGAGAGGCCAGGGTCATCATCAGCGATTCCACTTCCGGGTGGTTACCAATGGCTTGCCGCATCTCTTGGACCAAAGTTTTCATCTCTGTGCGAGCTTTCCGCACCAGTTCATCCCTGGAGAAAGATTTTTGCTCGTAGGTGTGGAGCATCTCCTGATGGAAGATGTCGTTGGTCAGTTCCGATTTGATCTGGCGGATGCCATCCTGAGAGAGATAGGCTTGGCCTGGTTTTGCAGACCACGCCATCATGTGGACGTGGGGATGGTCACCCTCATCGTGGAAGGCGGCGACCCAGCGGAAGTTGCTGGGCGGGGTGTGCATGGCCTCCGCGATTTCGTTGCGGTGAGCGCGGAGGAGGTTGCGCCACTGGGCGGCGTGGTCATAGCCCAGGCGCTCGGCATCCTCACGCTTGAGGGAAATGATGTGTGTCCAGATGTTGCCAGAGTAGTCGTTCAGCTCACTTGTCACGGCATCCAAGTCTACATTGTCCTCGTCACCGAAGAGACCGTGGGTGCGGGGACGTTCGGCCATGTACTCCATGTAGCCGGAGGGCAGCTGCTCCACGCCGTCACGGATGCCGATGTACTTGGCGTAGCCGCCAGCCCCACCTCCACCGCTACCTTTCCCGCCACCCTTGATGTAGGGGCTTTTGACGATTAGCCGCGCCATTGCTCATCATCCTCTGTGGTATCTTCGTAGTCCCTGACCTTCTGCTCGAAGGTCAGCAGGCCGTTAGTGGCCTTTATGTTCCGGACGCTGTTCGCGCGGAGCTTTCGCAGGTAGTCGTCATTAATCTGGATGCAGTCGAGGGCGGCGGTCATGCCCATGTCCATTTCCACGGTCAGCTTGTAGAGAAGCTTGGCCATCCTGTCCTCAAACATCCCCAGTCGGCCGTCAATGGCGGACTGGATCTCTTTGGGCAGGAAGGCGTCGGCGCTGTTGGCATCGAGGTAGCCCAGATAGAAGTCGATGGCCTTTTCAATAAATTTTGTGAGGCTCCGGCAGCCATCCTCCTGGCAGCGCCGCTCCAACTCGGCTTTCTTTTCTGGCGGTAGGTACAACGCAAATTTCACCTTATTTTCTTTCAATTTGGTCCTCCTTTTAGGTGCGACCCCGGTAAATATCTTGGAACACGGGTGCTTTTTGAGTTCTTGACCCTAAGTGCCTGTTCCGCTCCCCGTTTTGACCCCGGCGTGGGCGCCGGGAAACTGCCCGCACTGCGGGTAGTTGTGGTCGGGCGGGCGCCACTTGTGACGCCTGGCCTTTATCCTGCTTTTTCTTTTCTCCCCTATTTTTGCTGTGTTTAGGCGGGGGAGACTTCTGGATCACCGCTTTCACACTCCGCCACAAATGCCCCACAGCGTCGGTTTGGTGTGCAGAGGTGGGTCGGTGTTGTCCTGTGTGGCGGGTGGGCCACAAATCGGCGCACAGGGGCTTACTCGGTGGTTTGTGCTGCGAGGCGGGATTTGGTTGCATCCAGTTCCAGCTTCCGGAGTTGGCGTTGGTTGTATAGATCGAGAACTTCTTGAATGGGACGGATCGTATAACGGTGGCTGCCGTTGCGCTTTTGACCGGATTTGGTGATGATGCTGGTATGCTCGATTGTGATAAATCCTTTGTCAGCAAGTTCAAAAATGTATTTCTGAACCGTGTTTGTACTCATGCCAACCGCCTGACCAATGGTTTTGTAACTGGGATAGCATTGATAAGTTTTGCGGTCTTCGCAGTGGAGCAAGTACGAGTAGACAGCTATTTCTCCGGGACACAAATTGAGACTGAAGACTTCATTTGGCAAAGGAAAATAGTTTTTATATGCTTCTCTCATGTGCCGCCTCCGTTGGTGTTATGCTCCGCCCAAGTGATAAATTTTTCTTTCGGTACGACCATGCGATTGCCAATCTTCAACACTGGAAAGTTTTTTTCATGCATCAACTCATAGCTGCTGGCGGCGGAAATGCCCAGCATTTGAGCTACCATGGTTGCGTTGAGGAACAGCGGCAGGTCATCATAGCTTTTGTATTCTGATGTTTTCACTGTGTAGTCTATTCCTTTCTCCAGAATTGGAGTGCAGAGAGGAAATCTCCCCGCACTTTTGTAAAAGTGTTGTTGGCCACACACCGTACTCCTTCCTGCCCCAGGTATTTACTGCGGCGTTTTCACCCTGTTGGTACGCTCACCTCATATCTCATATGAAGATTCTGGCGGTACTTCGCCCAGGGAGTATGTGCTCCGGTGGTGGGTATTCAATTTTCAATGGTCACAAGCGCTTCCCCTTGAGCTGTTCCTATGGTATAATGAAGTCTGAGAAATTTACATCAGGAAGTGATCTTTTTGGAAAATAAAATGCACAGGGTATCTGGAGGGTCCCAGATGCTGCTGGTGGAGAAAGGAGCGGGGCTGTTTTCTACAGTACTCCGCTATGGGAATGGAACAGAGAAACAACTCCCTGCTGCCACGCCCGCGAAGGATCTGATTGCTGCTGCAGAAATTGACTATCAGGAATACCGAAGGGAGATCAGATATCTGCGGAAGGAGCATCCGCTGTTTGAGGATCGGCTCGATATTTCGGTAGCTGACTTTGAAGATTTTGTAGCGGAAGCGCTATTGCTGCCGTCTATGCTGCAGAAGACAGACCCGGTGAGTTTCTTTGTGCTGGGAGAACTTCTCCACCAAAGTTTGCAGACAGAGGACGATGGCAGCGCCTCATTCTTGCTGAATGCGGCTGCGGAACTGCTATATATTTTGGAAGATCCGGTTCGGGTGCAGACATGCCTGCGTAATGTTTTTGAGATGACCTTTGACGGAATGGAGCGGGCAAGGCAGAGGGAGCGGTATGAGAAGTTGTGCCAGGTCTATCCCGATATTGGCAGATTATGTGATCCGGCTGCTTTGTCCGATGTGGAACCGGGACATAGAACTTTTACAGTCAACTCCACCTTTGGACTGCGGCTTCTGGAGCTGGCGCTCTATTTTCAGCAGGATAATCAGCGCATTGCCCGATGTGATTACTGCTGGGGCTGGTTTGTCCCGAAGACAAAAAAGATCACCCGGTACTGTGACCGGGTGACCGATGGATATCCGTGTAAACAGAGAGGAGCGAGATTTAAGCGCAATTTGGTAGAAGAGCAGGATGGAGCTTTAAAAATTTGTAATCAGTTGCGGGATCGTATGTATGCTCGCTTATTGCGTTGGCAGGATGCCGCGCCGAGTGAGCGTGATGGTTTGATTCCCGTGGACTATGACCAGTACAATACATGGAGCGAGAATGCCCGCCTGGCACGGATCGAATACCTGGAAGGGAAATTGACAGCTGAAGAATTTCTGCGCCGGATTGACATGACCCAGGAGCTGACAAGCTATGAGACGGGCAAGGCAGAGCTGGTGGAGGAGAAAGGTTGGCAGCGTCTCGTGGCTGGGAAGTTCAGCTTTGACCCTGAGACGCACTATCCAAAGGTAATGCAGGTTCTTGATCTACGTGAGCCGGAGCCGAAATGGAAACTGTATACGGCGGAGGATCTGCGACGGGAGGATCAAAAAGGGCACCAGAGTTTGCGGGAGAAATATGGCAAGGGATGAACGTGATCCAGTGGCTCTGCTAAGGATTTGAGTTGCAATAACATAATTCTAAGCAGTGGTATTCTTTGTTTACTGTGGAGCAGATTTTGAGTGGAAAATAAAAATTTCTTATTTATGCAATTTTTGATTTACATTAGGCGCAAAGTGACATATAATTAATTAACAACTAGCCATCCACCTACAAGGTTTGCTGTACGATCTTTGTACATTTTTTAGAGGAGGGATTATGTGGCTATTACAGTTGATAGTTCACCGACAAAAGAGTTTTTTGTAGAAATGCTCACTCGCGATATCGACCTCACAGATGCAATACTAGATTTGTTAGATAACTGCTTGGATGGCGTTTTAAGAAAACGGGGATCCATGGATATCAAAAGAGATGATTTTGACTACAGCGGATTTGAAGCAAACATTACTATAGAGAAAGATTGTTTCATTATCCAAGATAATTGTGGCGGTATCTCAAAAAGCATTGCAATTAATAGTGCCTTTAGAATGGGCCGAGACTCGACTAAGGTTTTAGATGAAAATCTTCCGACAGTTGGAATCTATGGCATTGGTATGAAACGCGCAATTTTTAAGATTGGCCGTGAAGCCGAGATTCTCTCCAAGTGTAATGACGAACAATTCTGCGTAAAGATTCCTTATGAGTGGACAAAAACAGATGATTGGAAATTGAATCTCGACGATACTTCTTCCGTCCCTCCTGCACTTGCTGACGGCGGTGTCATTGTATGCGTTCGTCATTTAAATTCTACTATTGCGTCTATATGGAGCAATGAGGATAGCAGGAATAATTTTGTTGACAATTTATGCGGTTCAATTCAGAAAAGCTATAGCTTCATTATTGAAAAGGGATTCAAAATTACTGTAAATGGTCAGCCAGTAGTATCGCTGCCAGTAAAATTACTTGTTGCCAATACTCAAAATAAAAACGGGGCAATAAGTCCATATATTTACAAAGACAATATCAATGGTGTTGAGGTTGATCTGATCATCGGTTTTTACACCCCTATAAAATCAGATGAGGAAATTGATGAAATCAACAAATCACATCGGTCTTCTGCCGATGCAGGTTGGACCATTATTTGTAATGATCGAGTAGTTTTGTACAATGACAAATCTCATTTGACTGGTTGGGGAGAAAGTGGAATTCCCAAATACCATACACAATTTATCGGTATTAAAGGTGTGGTTTCTTTTAAGAGTACGAACCCCAAGTTGTTGCCGACAACTACAACAAAGCGCGGTATAGACCTTTCGTCAGAGGTATATTCTCAGGTAAAAGAGCGTATGCGGGAAGGTATGAATCTTTTCATTTCATATACTAACCAATGGAAAGGGCACCTCATTGAGGAAAAAAAGTATTCCAGTTATGCTGATTCTGTGCCGATGCAGAGCCTACTGAATGATGTGGTGGTTCACGAAAAATACAATTTTAGCGGCAATTTAAAGAACAAACGGGGAAGTACAGGAACATATTTTATCCCCACATTACCCAAACCTGAAGTCAAAAATACTTCACAGGTTATTCGCTTTTTCAAACCGACAGTGCAATTAGAATACTTGGCGGAATGTCTATTTGAGGAAAGCCTTGAAGCTGTTAAACCTTCCGCCATTGGAGAACTGTGTTTTGATTTGATTTATGAGCAAATGGGAGGTGAAAAGAAATAAATGGGCAGTCAACCGTTTTATCATCTTCGTCCCAACAAATATGTTGACCGCCAAATATTTGCGGAGGTCCTTAAGTCTCTGAATCGAAATCTTGAGATTCAGGACTATACATATATTGGAATGGGGTCATACATGTTTGATGACTTCAAGTTGTTGCATAATACCGTAGGAATCAATCAAATGGTTTCTCTGGAAGTTGATCCTGGAGTGTACAAACGAGCCACATTTAATCGACCACTTAAATGTATCAAATTGGTTCAGCAATCCGCTACAGATTATATCGCCAATATGGATCCTGACGACAGCAAACATGTCTTTTGGCTTGATTATACCGAACCCAGCCGAATTGGAGCGCAAATTGATGACTTCTGTAGACTTCTAAGCACTTTGAACGAATATGATATTATTCGTATTACATTGAATGCTAATCCTGCTGCGTTAGGAAGCCCTTCTCCGCAAGATGTTAACTTGTGGGAATATCGTTTAGAAACATTAAGGAACCGTTTGGGAGACTTTGTACCCACTTCGATTACACCACGGCAACTCGTGAAAAAACGGTACCCTACAGTGCTTTTGTCTTGTTTAAAAAAGGCATATTTGAATACAGTTGAATGGCAAGAACGACGGTTTCTTCCCCTGTATTCTACAGTATATGATGACAATACCCAGATGCTTACCTTAACAGGTATTGTCATCATGTGTGAAGAAAATGGAAAAATTTTCAAGCGAAATCAAGAACTCAGGAAGTATTGCAATTTTTCTTGGGACAAGCCATTATACATTTGCATGCCTGCGCTAACTCCGAAAGAAATCTTACATATAAACAATGAGCTTCCCATCAAATCTGACGGAAAACTCATTGGGAAAAAATATGCGTTTATTTTTAAAGATGATCCAGATGCGTTACGAAGTTACCTGAGATTTTATAGAGAGTATCCAAACTTTCATTCTATCAATTTGTAACAGATTGCTCGTAACACTCGTTCTGCCGCGATCGGGGATACGCTGTTGCCAATTTGTCTAAATCCATGCCAAATTGTCCCAGGAAGTTTATACCAATCAGGAAATCCTTGAAGGCGGGCCGCCTCGCGTGGTGTAATCACTCGAGCACGATCATAATGTATTGGGCGAACCGCTTGATAACTCCCTTTTTCCGGTCCTGTACCAGCTCTTAATGTTGGGCAGTAACCATCTGGATCAAGACGGATAGATTTTGAAATTCTATCCTGTTGGCCTGTTGCTAATCTGGCATATCGAGTTCTAACATTGCCTGCGTGCTTTGTGGGATAGAATCCGTTTACAATGTGCTTTTTTTGGTAAATGTTTATGTATTCTTTGTTCCCCACGCCTTCGGGAATCATACCGATGACTCGCTGATAAAAAAAATCCGACTGCATATGCGGTGTGTTGACTTCCAAATAGTTCTGGGTTAGTCTTTTTAATCCAGAACTATTTGAACTTCTATACCGAATATCACTTGGCAGACCTTCTAAAGCTTGCCGGACTGTCGTTCTTGATGCTTCAGGAACTTGCATTGCGATAATGTCATTTTTTGAAAGTGGATCTATTCGTCCATCATCTAAATATCCTATAAAAAAATAACGAGTTCTGATAGTTGGTGCACCATATTCACTTGCATTTATGCAAATAGGGTCAAGTATGTGGTAGTTTGCTACGTGGCGAAACGCTTCATTTCGAATATCGTTGTATTTAGCCTTCATGATTCCCGGTACATTTTCGGCTACAAAGAAAGCAGGTTGAAGTTCTTTTATTAATTCAAAAAACTTTATAAACAACGCATTGCGGATATCATTTACATCTCCATGACCAATGCTGCTAAAGCCTTGACATGGGGGACCACCAATTATACCAGTTAATTCACGTTGCTGAATTCCTGCAAGTTGCAATAACAACTCGCCATTTAAAGTCATAACATCCTTTTGGATATGTACTGTACTGGGAAAGTTGACTATATGTGACTCAATCGCATGCGGCTCGACTTCAACTGCTGCTGCAACATTAAATCCTGCACGTGCTGCGCCTAAACTTAAGCCACCAGCTCCAGCAAATAGATCAATTACATTTGCCAAAAACACCGCTCCTCTCTTCTTGCACATACCAACACGGTATACTATTTTACACTTCACAACATAAAAAATCAATATCAAACTCATATCGATCACGGAAATCAATTTTGTTTTGGTGGTGTAGGGAGTGATGACCGCCGTTCCGACTCAGCACGATCATCGGCGGGCCGAACTATCCAGCCCTACGTATGTAGTGCATACGTGAACAAATGGTTGTTCTTGCGTATTGATGCATGACTATAGTACCAAGAGGGCGGAATTCCTCGTGCCCCTGAAACTTCTGCTTTTCCCCTGCTACCTTCGTCCCGGCTTCGACAATCTCAGACTCCATCTGCACAATGAGCACCTTCAGCTTTTTCTCGCACTTTTCCCGCATATGGGTGTAGCTATTTGGGGAGTGTTTCTTCCCAACGGCCATACGAGAGAATATCGCTCCTCAAACAGATGGTTATTGATTGCTTTGTGGTGTTGCAGTATCTCGAACGAGGAACAAATAGTTGTCAATAATTCTCACTCTCAAGGAATTCATCCAGAGGGTCAGACCTGCTGATTGTTTGCTCAAAAATGCAATCCCTTATAACGGAGACGCATTCGTCTGTATGCCGAGTAATATCCCGTCCCCAAAAACGGATGACGGTCCACCCCAAAAAGTTTAGCTGCTGATTGATATTGTTATCACGCGTCATATTCCGCATGATTTTCTTTTCCCAATATGCGCCGTTAGAGCCTTTCTGTAGTTTTGGCTGGAGTACGGTGTACCAATCTTTTCCGTGGAAAAGTTCGCCGTCGCAGAAAATAGCGATTTTATATTTTGTCAGCGCAATATCTGGTTTTCCAGGCAAAGCGGCGTAATTTTTGCGGTAGCGGAAGCCTTCACGCCACAATGCTTTTCGCAGTCGAACCTCAATTGAGGTGTCTTTAGAGCGGATTTTGGACATTGCCTTGTGACGTTGCTCTTCTGTTAGATTATCCACAGCGGCATACCCTCCTGTTACAAGGCAGAGGCTGTTAGCCATGTTGGCTGACAGCCCCTGCGGGGTGTTTATTTTCCCTGATTACGTACTGTGAAGTACAACGTCTGGTCAAACCTGCGCTCTGGACTGAGCCGCTCAATATACCCGTCCTCAATAATTTGCCTCACTGCGCATTTAGACAGAATGGGAATGGTTGTACGTGGACTGGATACGTAAGTTTTCCATTTCTGGCCTGGGATAGAGAATTCCTTATCCGTCTGATTGCCAAAGGCCATCTGACGGTAGATATCCACAAGACGGATTTTGCTGGATTTGCTTAATTCCCACAGGCAACGGGCAAGACGGGCGGTGGCGCGCATAGGGCGGCTCATTGTCGGTGCCGGTTCATATGAGCCATCTATGAAGAGTCTAGAAAATGCGTAGTCGCTCCAAACCACAAGGTCAAACGCTTGCTCAGCAAGCATGGGAGATTTTCCTTGCGTTTTCCATAAAGTCTGCATCAGCAGAGGTTTTTGCTTGTAGTAGTACCTACGCTGGAAATCATCAATACCTGTACAGAGCAAGGGGATTTTGTGGGTCATTTCAAAATCGTTGTCCCAGCTTTGAATGGAGGAGCAAGCATCTTCAAAAATTTCTCGTACTTGGCGGGCATCGGCCTTGACGGCATCGTACATTCCCAGTGCGCAATAGGATGTAGTGGCAGACCGAACAACCATTTCGGAGCCCCACTGATCTTCTGGTTTTTTGTAAGTAGTGTTATCTGGGAGGACGGTTAGTTTGACCTCCAAAGGGGAGAGAAAGTTCCCATCGAGATCTTTGATAACCATATCAATCCCATCAATTGGGTCAAAAGAATATTCCTGATACGGTTCAAAAGCGCTCTCGAAAGCAAAAAATAAATCAGAAGGCATACGGTTGCCGCAGTTAAAGACTTCGCGAATTGAAACTTCGGAAGCGACAACCTTAAGGTGACCATCAATTTTATCTAATTTGATGTAGATGGCCGGAATATTGTTGACCATCATGTAACTGGCGGTTGCGGCGGGAAAACTGGAATTGAAACAGTTCTTTCCCCAATGGTCGCTTGCCCGTCTATTAGAATGCTCAATCCCAAACAATCCTGTTGGCATACGTTTTTTCTCCTTTCTGCGGCGTCAAAGACTTGACGCCAATCCGCACTTGAGTTAATATAGTTGCATAACACTTTTACTGAACAGGAGCGGAGTCATGTTGAAAACGGTGGATTTGTTCGCAGGTTGCGGAGGGCTTTCACTTGGATTTCAAACTGCGGGAGCAGACATCCGAGCGGCATTTGAATTTTGGCCAATTGCGGCGGATTGTTACGAACGCAATTTTAATCACCCGGTGTTTCGCACTGATTTGTCGGATACAAAAAATGCAATTAAGCAGATTCGCCCCTTTGCACCCGAATTGATTATTGGGGGGCCTCCGTGCCAAGATTTTTCTCATGCAGGAAAGCGCGTTGAGGCAAATCGTGCTGGGCTAACTGGTTCTTTTGCGGAGATTGTATCTGAAATTAAACCCAAATACTTTGTCATGGAAAACGTAGATCGGGCTGAAAAAAGCAATGCATACGCCCATGCACGGGAAATCTTAAAGAAAGCCGGTTACGGTTTGACAGAGTTGGTTTTAGATGCCAGTCATTGCGGAGTGCCGCAGAAACGAAAGCGCTTTTTCTGTATCGGCGTGTTGGGTGGACCAGACAATGCGGTTCGGAAAGAATTGCTCAACGGCATGACGAAAGAGGCTACTACGCTCCGGGCCTATTTTGGGGAGCAGCTTGATTTTGAATTTTATTATCGACATCCCCGAAATTATAGTCGGCGCGCCATCTTTTCTATTGACGAGCCCGCCCCCACTATGCGGGGCATGAACCGACCTGTGCCGAAAGGCTATCCTGGACATCCGAACGATGCTTGCCCGCTCAGTCAGGATATTCGAGCGCTGACAACCGAAGAACGTGCTATGATCCAGACCTTTCCTGCAAACTATATGTGGACTGGAAGTAAAACAGATGTTGAACAAATGATTGGCAATGCGGTTCCGGTCAAACTGGCCGAATATGTTGCAGGGGCTCTGTTTCGGTATATTGGGAGTACTACTGATTCACAGGTTGCAGTTGAGGACTTCAAAAACTGGCTTATTGGCGAAAAGAATTACTCAGAGAAATCAGCGAAGGACATCATTTCACGTTGCAAACGGGCAGAGCGGATTGTTGGCCATATCGGCATTCCTGATGCATATTATATTTTTACTTTGGAGCATCAGTTGGAATTCCAGGGACTTTCTGCTCCTGTAAAATCACAGATAAAACGGGCGCTGGCTTTAAATGAGCAATTTGCTCGGATGCAAAATGTATTAATTTGAATCAATCAGCGCAACCCGGATGTTTTCTGCAATTCGCCGAACGACTGGGACAGTGACTGAATTGCCGATTTGATGGTATGCTTGCTGAATGCTAATGGTCCTGGGAAAGTAATAGCCGCTTGGGAAACCTTGGAACCGTAAAGCCTCTCTTAAAGTGATTCGCCGAACTCCATAGCGGTCTCGGAGCACCGCTGCGTTTCTAGGCGTGTTCATTGATGCAGTAAGCGTTGGGCATTTATGATTTTGCAGCTTTGTGATGGAACCATTAAAGATGCGGTAAAAGCAACTCTCATCCGTTACAGACTGCCGGATGTGGCGTTCAAATGAAGAATTGTTGTTATAGTAATAAATGTCGGGCTGTTTTACATCGTATTCGATCCAGTCCATAGCCCTGATTGTGAGCGGAACCGTCTCTGGAAATTGAAAATGCCTGCTAGCGGAAATATTACGGAATGCGACGATGTAAATGCGTCGACGCGTTTGCGGGATGTTACTGTATTCGTGAGTAGGCATTGCTCGGTAGTGGACAATATACCCTAATTCAACCAGTGAAGCATATACTGTTTGAAAAGTTCGACCATTGTCATGCTCCATTAAATTTTCGACGTTCTCAAGAAATATGGCTTGGGGCTGCACAGCAGAAACAATACGGACTACTTCGAAAAACAAAATCCCCCTGGAATCTTGAAAACCTCTACCCGCTCCAGCGGTAGAAAAGGATTGGCAAGGGAAACCGGCCACTAAAACATTGCTATGCGGAATGGTGCTTTCTGAAATTTGCCGAATGTCGCTTTCGACTAAGTGGTCGCTCCCCAAATTGTGGCGATAGGTCAAACAAGCGGCGTGATCTATTTCATTCGCCCAGAGAATTTTAAATCTCGCCTGTTGAAAGCCCAAACAAATGCCGCCTATACCGGCAAATAGGCTGACAACGCTGAGTTCCATTGCGTCCCTCCGTAACAATCCCAAACTTCTATCTATATAGCCATTATAGTTTAAAATCCGGGTGCTGTAAATACCTTTTTATTTCCCTTGCTACAAAATTGTGTGAGTTCCTCTCTTTGTTTACTGTGACGCAGGTTCTGAGGCGGTGAAAAGTGGTGGCGATCCATCAAGAGAGTGGTCAGAGCTGCTTATGAACGGGTCTGGACGCACAGGCGGGAGTTTCTACCGTTGCCAGATATGCCCGTCATTTGCTTTTTGAACCTGCCTGACCCACAACCTGACCCACACGGCGAAAGAAGCGGACGGAATCAGTGGAGCGGATAGGATGGAAAATATCATGTTTCCGAAACAAAAAGGCCCGGAAACTGCTGAACACTAGTAGTTTCCGGGTTTCCAATCAGTTGGTAAGGATGAGGTCCCCAGTTCAAATCTGGGTAGCAGCTCCATAAAGTCCAGCTTTTTCTTTCGGAAAGGCTGGATTTTTCTTTTATTCCAGCACTTTTTCAGCTGGTTTGAATTTTCGGATTTTGGTTTGACCACACAAACAGCCACAGTCAGAGAAAAAACGGCTCGCCGAGGGGGATATCTCACTCGGTGAGCCATAGATTTTCGTCACCCTACTTTCAGACGTTTTCTTTCGGCGGCAATTTCCGTTTTCATTTCTACTATCATCTCTGCCAGCAGTTTTTCACACTCTTCCTTGTTGTGGGCATAGATATTTCTGGGGTGTTTTTTGCCATCCGGCCAGATTGGGGAATAGCGGCCTTCCCAGAGTTTTTCGTTGATCTGGGTGACGCACCCGGTCCCCGCTTTACGCCGCTGTCCTTTGTGGGCCTGGAATGTACTGGGAACAGGCTTTCGAGGTGCTAACTGAGTCTCTGCTTGTAGCTCAGTTTTTCCGATGCCCTGGTCGATCTTTACCGCCGCTGTACGGCGCATCTCATCGGTAACGTGAGCGTAGATGTTCAGCGTGGTGCTGCTGGAGACGTGGCCGATGATGGTGGACAGGGTCTTGATATCCATCCCATGTTCCAAGGCAGTGGTAGAAAATGTGTGTCTGAGGTCATGAAATCTGATTTTCTTACATTCTGCCCGTTCCAGAACGGTCTGTAATCTTTTGCGAACTGCGGCTGGGTCTCTGGGCGAGTCCTCGCTGACCGGGGAAGGGAACATCCACCGGGAGTTCATGGTTTCTTTGTAGGCCCCGAGGACATCCAGAACAGGCACAGGGAGGATCACGCTGCGGTTACCTGCCTTGGTCTTGGGTGGGGAGGTTACCAGTTTGCCTTTGACCCGGTGAACCTGCCGTTCTACCCGGAGTTCTCCAGTGCGGAGGTTGAGGTCCTCCCATTGGAGGGCGCAGATCTCACCTCGTCGCAGGCCTGTGGAGAGCTCCAGCAGGAGAAGCTCGAAACAGTTATCCTCCTTGGCCTGGATCAGCAGGCGCTGGATCTCTTCCGGGGCCAGCACCTGCATCTCTCTGGCTTTGGCGGAGGGAAGACGGCAGCCATCGGCGGGATTGCGGAAGAGGAGCTTTTCAGCGACGGCCTTGTCCAGTGCGGCATGGAGGGTAGTGTGGATGCCCCGAACAGTCTGGTCGGATAGTCCCTCCCCATATAACTCTGTGCGGAGGAGTCTGCCGCCCTGCTTGAGTTTAGCGTAGAACTGCTGGATGTCGTTGGTGGTCAGCTTGTCTATCTGTATATTTCCCAGCGCCGGAATGATGTGCTGGTAGATGCGGCGTTCGTAAGACATTTGGGTGTTGGGCCGAAGATTGGATTTCTTGTAGGTCTGATACCAGAGATCCAGCCAATCCCCCAGGAGGATTCCAGGTTTAGGCTGTTCGGGAGCAGGAGCCTGGATGCTGTCCCTCAGTGTCTTAAGCTTTGCGATGCAGTCTGATTTGCTCCTTGCCAGAACATTCTTGGTGACTGGTAGACTTTTATCGTCGTAACCGACAACTACCCGTCCTTCCCAGCGACCGTCTTTTCTCAGGCTGACGCCGCCGTCTCCCCGTTTTCTGCGTTTTGCCATGGTTTCATCTCCTCTCCGAGGTAGTCAGTCAGAAAGCCACCGACAATGTCAGCGGCACGCTTCTGCATATCGCCAGTGGTGTGGGTATAGGTATCCAGAGTGAAGGACGCTTTGGTGTGGCCCAGGATTCCCGCCAGGGTTTTGGCGTCCACGCCGCTGGACAGCGCATGAGTTGAGAATGTGTGTCTCAGGTCGTGGAAGCGGATATTTGGCAATCCAGCCTCTGTCAGAAATTTTTTCAGCTGCCGGTAGGCACTGTCAGGATTCATAGGAGCCTCTGGACGAAGTGGATCGTGAAAGATCCAGGGAGAGAAGGATTTCCGTTTTCGTTCTTTTAGTAGTTCCGCTGTACTGGGCGGTAGGACGATCTTCCGTGTGCCGGCGTAGGTTTTAGTATCTCCTGCCACCAGCCTGCCGCCCTTTTCCCGGTGAAGAGTTCGGTTGACTTTCAGGATACCGCTGCGCTCGTCGAAGTCAGACCACATGAGACCGCAGATTTCACCCCGGCGCAGGCCGGTGGTCAACTCAGTGTAGAAGAAGTCATACCAGATTTCATCGGCTTTGATTGCTGTCAGGAAAACATCCAGCTGCTCCTCAGTTAGAATCTTCATTGGCTGATGAATCACCTTAGGCGGCTCCATCTCGTCAGCGGGATTGACAGGAATGAGCCCCTGATCCCTCGCCGCTTTAAGTGCGTGGTGGAGTGTGGTATGGATTCCATGGACAGTGGTGCTGGAGAGTCCGGAACTTTGACTGGAGCGAGGCTTCATTCTGCCGTTTTGCTTCAAGGTTTCGTAGAGTTTTCGGAGGTCAGCCACTGTCAGTTGTGTGAGTGGTTTCGCTCCCAGGCGGGGCTTCACGTGGTTTTCCATATCCCGGCGATAGTGTTCCAGCGTGCCAGGCCGGAGAGTGACCGCCATTTGCTCCAGCCATGTGTCCAACCATTCCCCGAGAGTCATTTTGCTTTGCTCCGTCAGGTCAATGCCTTGGTAGGCGTCGATATTCTGGCGGAGCTTTGCGGTCAACTCTTTTTGATTATCAGCGTAGATGTAACGGAAGATGGAATCGCCATTTTCCTTGTGACCCACCACAATGCGGCCCTCCCACCGACCGTCGTCTCGCTTACGCACCATGCCGTCGCCAGACGGTCTGCGTTTTGCCATTTGTTACTCACCTCCAGTCCGAATATCACCGTCGTTTTCATCCATACACTCGGCCATCAGCCGGACTCCCAGCCGAAAGCCAAGGATGAAATTTTCCAGAGCTGTTATGCTGTCGATCTCATGCTGTGACTGAATGAGTTTTGTGAGGATCTCTTGCTCAGTTTCACCAAGTTGCTTCATGAGCTGTTTTTCATAGTTGGTGACACGATCCACTGCCCGCTTCAGTTCTGAGCCGGGTGTCATCTGCTGCTCATTGGGTGTGATGTTGCCATAGTAGAGATCTTCCAGTGTTTTTCTCATCTTCACCTACCTCCTTTACAGCAACACACAATACCCTAACCGTACTTGAATAGCCATCCCTTTTGAGAAGAGTTATCAAAAACTTATCATTTGGGAACTGCTGATTCTCTTTGCAGACAGTGGTGCAGTTGACAGCTATCCCATCGTCATCGTCCAGCTCGGAGCCTGCTCCACATGGTCGTCCAGTTTGTGCCCCATGGCGATCTTCTTTTCTCTGAGCTGTGCCAGCTGCTTCCGGTCGATCTGGACACCACCAGGGATAGTCGGAGTTGGCATCTGCTCTTGGAAGATACGGCCAATGTGATGGAGCAATCGAGAGACGGACAGCATGATCGAAGGCGGCTTCAGATTATTCCAGTGGTCCAGGAAAAATTGAGCGTACTCATTCCCCCGTGCGGCTGACTGTGTAAACCAGTAGTGGGCTTCCGCTTTATCACCGCGCTCCAGGTACAGTTTGCCCAGAGCGTATTGGGCAAACTGATTTCCGGTCTTGGCTGACTGGGTGAGGTACTCCTGTGCTTTGGCGGAGTCTCTCTCCACGATCTCACCATTGAGATACTCTTTGCCCAGACGGTAGGCGGCGAGGTCGCTTCCGTGGTGGGCGGCGTACTCCAACCATTGGATTCCCAACTCAGTGTCATGCACCTCCGCATCGTCGGTCAGGTACAACTGCCCCAGAGCGTACTGCGCTGCGACCATACCTTGCCAAGCCGCCTGATCGAACCAGTATTGAGCCTCCACACTGTCCGGGATCAGCACTGGGCCGTCCCGGTAGAGCCTTCCAACAAGATACTGCGCATCAGGGTCACCGCTTTCAGCTTTGCGGATCAACTGTGCCACTGCTTCATCTCTATCACCCATCGGGGCGGTGTCATCCTGTGTGACCATCCACAACTCCCGGCAGTCGTGTAACAGGTCAGAGAAATCTGTGGTTTCCTCCATCTCCTCATCCTCAAAAGTGACCTTGCCCATGAGGATGTTTTCTGCCTCTTGGACGACCGCATTCTTGATGGAGCGGAACTCCCTCTGCTCAGAGAGTGGTGGTCGCTGGCGTTCCTTCTCCGAATAAAAATCTTCTATTTGACACTGGAGCTCCCACCAGACTTGATAGCATTCATCAATGACGGGCAGCTGCTCCATCTGATCGACGATCCCGTCTACGGTTTTCTTTACCGCTTTGGGAAGGTAGCCGTATTTTTTCTTGCCCGTCACCGTCTCCAACTGCGGGACCAGCGTCATTATTAACGACTCCATTTCTGGATGGCTACCAATGCTCTGCCTCATTTCCTGTGCCAGAATTTTCATCTCTTCTCTGGCCTTGCGCACCAGCTCATTCCTGGAGGTGGACTTCTGCTCGTAGGTGTGAAGCATCTCCTGCTTGAAAATATCGTTGGTCAGTGCAGACTTGATTTTGCGGATACCGTCTTTGGAGAGGTACGCCTGACCGGGTTTTGCCGACCACGCCATCATGTGGATGTGGGGGTGGCCACCCTCGTCGTGGAAGGCGGCGTACCAGCGGAAGTCGCTGGGTGGGATATTCATTGCGGCGGCGATCTCGTTGCGGTGAGTTCGGATCAGGTTGCGCCACTGAGCGGCATGGTCGTATCCAAGCCGTTCGGCGTCTTCCCGCTTGAGGGAGATGACGTGCGTCCAGATGTTACCGGGGTATTCGTTCAGTTCTTTTGCTACTGCATCCATGTCTACGCAGTCCTCGTCACCGAAGAGACCATAGGAGCGTGGACGCTCTGTCATGTACTCCATGTAGCCGGCGGGCAGCAACTCCACGCCCTCACGGGTACCGATGTACTTCAGGTAGCCACCAACACCACTGCCGCTGATGTAGGGACTCTTGACGATCAGTCTGGCCACTGGTCATCACCTGCTCCATCGTCCAGTTGCTCCCTGGCTTTTTGCTCGAAGGTCAGCAGACCGTTGGTGGCCTTCACATTTTTCACACTGTCTGAGCGCAGCTTCCGCAGATAGTCCGCATCCACCTGGATGCAGTCGAGGATAGCACTCATGCCCATGTCCATCTCTACGGCCAGCTTGTAGAAAAGCCGGGCCAGCCTGTCCTCGAACATTCCCAGCCGCCCGTCGACGGCGGACTGGATCGCTGCCGGGAGTACGCCGTTCACCTGTCCGGCC
>Ga0224748_10090_pt1 | contig 20615 bp, 21 predicted proteins | sample LIM_F_Water_Neg_FD_182074 | JGI IMG/M metagenome (GOLD analysis project Ga0224748, IMG submission 182074) | Enriched cells from gastrointestinal tract of the lab mouse from Pacific Northwest National Laboratory (PNNL), Richland, Washington... | ecosystem: Host-associated > Mammals > Digestive...
TAACAAATTAACCCCGCATAGCGTTGCGGATATCTAAAATAGGAACTTTTCCCACTTTACATATCCGTAACGGAAATGGTTACAAGAAGAAATGTTTTAGGTTGGGCGGTCTGCGGACCGCCCTTTGCTGTTATACAGCAGAAAGGAATTTTATGAACATTTTGAATCACAATACGCCGATCATCATCGGCATCGACCACGGCTATGGTAACATCAAAACTGCCAACTGCTGTTTCAAAACCGGCGTGGCCTCCTTCGACAAGGAACCGACCTTCAAAAGCAATCTGCTGGTCTATGAGAGACGCTACTATCTGATCGGAGAGGAACACAAGGAATTCACTGCCGACAAGATGGCTGACAGTGACTACTACATTCTGACCCTCGCTGCTATCGGGCGGGAGTTGAATATCCGCAAGCAGACCTCGGCCCGTATCCATCTGGCGGCGGGCCTGCCCCTCACCTGGGTCAGTGAGCAGAAGGACGCTTTTAAGCAGTATTTGCTACAAAAGGACAGCGTGGACTTTCATTTCCGGGGTGCGGAGTATCATGTTGACTTTGTTGGGGCCGACATTTTCCCCCAGGGCTTTGCCGCCGCTGCTGACCATCTGCGGGACTTCCGTGGGGTGAATATGCTGGCCGACATCGGCAACGGCACGATGAACGTCATGTATATCAATGACCGCCGTCCCCAGGAGAAAAAGTGCTTCACTGAGAAATACGGAACCCACCAATGTATGCTGGCGGTTCGCGAGAATCTACTGAAACTCTATGGCTCCACTGCCGACGAGGCGATCATCGACCAGGTACTCCGGCACGGAACTGCGAGTATCAGTGAACGCTACCTTTCCGCGATCCAGTCAACCGCCAGGGATTATGTAGGCGGTATCTTCCGCCGCCTGCGGGAACATGAGTATGACCCGGAACTGATGAAGTTGTATGTGGTTGGCGGCGGTGGCTGTCTGATTAAAAATTTTGGAGTGTTTGACGTTGGCCGGGTGGTTATCAACGAGGACATTTGCGCCACCGCCAAGGGGTATGAATACCTGGCTCACCTTCGCGCCAGGAAGGGCGGCATGGTATGAGCAGGCAAGTTGTCAGCACCAATATTCGGTTCAATCTGGAGAAAGAGGCGGATCGGACGGCCTGGGAGTACCTTCAGCAGAGAGACAAGAGACAGCACCGCTCTTACAGCAGGGCGGTGATTGCCGCCGTCAACGACTATTTTGAGCGCCGGGGGCGGTTAGTCTCTGACCCGTATCTGGAAACCCGTGAGAAGGAGGACGCTTTCCTCCTGCGGGTGCTGGAAACCATCCGGGCCGGGTTCGATCATGCTACGCCTGTCGGCACAGCGGATACGCTACTCAACCTGTTGCAGAATATCCCACCGCAACTGGCTTCCGCTGAGAACATGGCCCAAGAGGATCAGCAAGAGGCGGATGATACAGCATTGGATTTTGTGGACAGTTTTTGATACTACAGTAAGCCATTTTGATACCACAATGAGGTGAATTAGCACCAAAACCATAAGCACCAGATACTAAATTTCTTGTATTTGCGCAGGGAATTTGTATCTGGTGCTATTTTTACTCTTTCTATGATACCAACTTACAGAATCTTGGTAGCATAATCAGGTGTTTTCAGTGCTAACAGGCCAATTAAGGCTGGAAAGGAACTACTATGACGGATAATGAAAAGAAACTGATCCAGGCCCGACACCGTTTGGAAGAAGTTCAAGCCCGTGACCGGGTGAAGCAGCGCAAAGCCCGAACAAGGCGGCTAATCCAGGAGGGGGCTGTTTTGGAAAAGGCTCTGCCGCAGACGGTAAGCATGAGCTTAAACGAGTTGGAAACATATCTGCACGAACTTACAAATTGAGTACGCAAAGCAGGAGCGTCCCGGTTCGCCGGGGCGCTCCGCTTTTCCCGGCCCGAAGGGCGCACTTACTCACCACCCGCAAGCGGGCGGTGGTACTGCCTTCGGCAGTCGTGCGCTCTCCGAGGGGGATGCGGCCCCTGCGGGGGCCTGCCGGGAATGACTGCTGTCATTCCCGGTGCGCATAGAACAGGCCGGTGCGCCGCCCTGCTCCATACGCCAGTGAAAACCTGCCACTGGCAGCTTTTCACTGTTTACGGGGGACGTTGGACGAGGGACGGGAGACGAAAGACGGGGGTAATAAAAACTGGCAATTTATCATTTGGAGGCAAAAGTTATCAGTCGAGGGACAGGCCGTTCCGCCGTCGCGGCAGCGGCCTATATGAGTTGTTCCCGGATTTTCAACGATTATGACGGAGTACAGCATGACTATACTCGGAAGCAGGGGCTTGCCTGGCAGCAGATCTTTCTGCCGGACATGGCACCAGCAGAGTGGGGAGATCGTGAAGTCCTTTGGAACGCCGTGGAGGACGCAGAGAAAACAAAGGACAGCCGTCTCGCTCGTGAATTTGTAGTGGCGTTACCGGTTGAACTGAGCAAGGACGAGTGGATTACCCTACTTACTGATTTCATCCAAGCCAATTTTGTGGCAGAGGGGATGTGCGCCGATGTCTGTATCCATGATACGGACGGTCACAATCCCCACGCTCATATCATGCTGACCGTGCGGCCTTTGACCAAGGATGGCAAATGGCAGCATAAAACAGAGAAGGAATATTTGTGCAACCGCAATGGTGAGGAACGGGGTTTTACGGCGGCGGAGTTCAAAGCAGCACAGGGCGAGGGCTGGGAGAAGCAGTATCAGTATAAGGCTGGGACGAAAAAGGTCTACATGACGCCCTCAGCGGCTGAAGCACAGGGGTTGGAACGAGTATCCAAATATCCGAAAAGCACCAAGTACGGGCGGCAGAATCCCATCACCGCTTGCTGGAACAGCGAGGAGCAGCTCGTCCTCTGGCGGGCTGCATGGGCCGACACAGTGAACCGCTGCCTGGAACGATCCGGGCATGAGGAGCGTGTCGATCACCGCAGCCACGCGGAGCGCGGCTTGGATGAGCAACCTACCATTCACGAAGGGGTAGTTGCCCATGCTCTGGAGAAAAAGGGTATCATATCTGACCGCTGTGAACTAAACCGGCAGATTAAGGCAGACAATGCCATGTTGCGGGAGTTGAAATCGTTGGTCAAGAAATTGATGGATGCAGTAAAGAATACAGTCCCAGCTCTGGCGGAGGCGATGGAAGCTGTGCGCCAGAAAATGATTATCTTACGGTATCGCTTTTTACACACCAAATCTGAAAAAACACGAATCAACCATACGCTCCAAGATATCCAGCCAGATATTAGGCGGTATGAAAATATGGTCAAGCAGCTTAAGGTAAAGATTAGGGAGCGCCGAGCTTTACTGGAGGAAAAGAAGGACGTGCCAGCACTCCAGGTATTCCGACACCGGGAATTGGCACAGAAAATTGCCGGTTTGACGGAAGAAATTGAAGAATTGAAAAGTGAAAAGTCTTTGTTACTCAACCAGTTTAACTGTGCGGACGACCATGGTATGGCGGTGGTTAAGCAACGTATTGCCTCCATGGAATCCGTATTGGAAACATTGGACCAGCAGGAGGACAAATATGCTGCTGAACTGGGTGAGGCATTGGCACAGTACGCTGAGCTGCGCCAACAGGCGACGGATATGGACACCACGGAACTGAAAACTGCCCGTCAGGTAATTCGACCCGACAAGGAACGCGAGATGGAGCGGCATCTCCAAGCTACTTATCGAAAGAAAATTGATTCCCGCCTGCTGATTCAGAGCCGGAAAGATATTGCTGACTTGCTGGATGAGGTGGTGGACCCAATATCTGTCCGGGAGAATCTTCGGCAGTCAGTTGCGCAAACTGACAAGCAGCGCTATACAAATGGGCGGGATCAGGAACGATAATATCCAACAGTAATTTCTAATCTGGCAAGTATTCTACAATATCCTGGAGCTCACATTCCAATATTTTGCAAAGAGCCTCCAGGGTATTCGTGGATACAGATTCACCAGCCTTTAGACGGCGGATCGTTGAGCTGCTAATGCCGCCTTTTACTTGAAGCGTGTATGTGGTTGCATTGCGCCTTTTCATTGTTTCCCACAGCGGTGCATATGAGATCACGCCGTCCGGCCTCCTTCCTAGTTGACTTATCTTCATTATTGCCTATAATGAGATAAAAGCGTTATAGGCAATAATGCCTATACTGGTCGGGAGGAATATCTATGGAAAGAAAAACGTGCTTCTTCATTGGGCACCGCGAGGCCCCTGACAGTCTGCTGCCGATTCTTGACGCTGAAGTAGAACGACATATTACAGAGTTCAACGTGATGGATTTCGTTGTAGGGCGGTACGGCCGCTTCGACAGCATGGCGGCACGTTGTGTCAAAGCAGCAAAAAAGCGCCACCCGGAAGTGACGCTCACTTTGTTGCTCCCCCATCATCCCTATGACCAGCCGATACCGACGCCATCAGGCTATGATGCTACATTCTATCCACCTGGGATGGAAACCGTTCCAAAACGTGCAGCTATCGTCCGGGCCAACCGCTACATGGTAGATCACAGCGACTTTCTGATTGCTTATGTGTGGCATCCGGCCAGTAATGCGCGTGAACTAGTAGAATATGCTAAAAGGAGGAAAGATCAGGGGAAAATTAGGGTTTCAATTCTACCAAGGCATTAACAAGAACAATAAGTCTGTAGACGTATAAATAATTAGTTGGCATAGATATGGCAAAATGTTGATTTTTCCAGCTTTTTCGCCTATAATAATTTGTGTGGAAAAATATTGGCCATTAATCCAGCTATATGACATGGCTGATCTATCAAATGACAAAATTTGGGGTTCTAAGGCTAGAGGTGTTCAGAATGGCAAAGAAAACTTTCAAGATGATAAAAACGGTTTATTTTGATGAGCAGTCAGCTCGGGACTACATTGATGTAGTTAATGGTGGACGATTTGATTGGAGTACGGCAGAAGATAAGGAACGAATTGCTAAAATTATTGCAGAAATTGATGCTGAAATGGGTAGCGGATTCAATTTGTTCTCATGGTTGAAAGCTTCTGTATCGGGTAAAATGTCCGGCGAATATGATCGAGAAGCCAAGCGCGCTATTGAAACTAAGCTGACAAACACTTTACTAACTGATTACATTACTATTGCACACAAAGACAAAAACATCTCACATTTTACGGATGTGGTCTATGCACCGCCCAACTCCATTTCTTTGTATAAAATGTATAGTCCATATACCATTATTGTGCCAAAAGAAAATATGCCAATAGATTTAGAAAAGTTGAATGATGCGTTAGATGGCGCTCGTGGCTATTATGAAATGTTACTATGCAGTGAGAAGCCAGCTAAAACCATTCTTCGGCTGAACGCAAAGGCATTTCGTAACAATTATAATCTTTCTGATTTAACAAAAATGAGGCTTTCATATTACGCAGTCAAAGTTGGCTTGTGTGATATTTCAAAACTTGACATGTCGATGGAATTCGATTTTGCAAAGAGGGCTCCTTCTGCCGAAGAGGTACTCGGTGCAGAATCTGAAACTAGCTCAAGCGCCCTAACCGTTTATGATGTTGTCCTTGCTGGGGTGGAAGCATGAATAGTGTAACTATCTTTTACGGCTCACGTTCCGAATTTGAAAAAATAAAGCCCGATTCGGATTGTCGTAGTTTAACAGATATGGTTATGGAACTTGATACGGATGGACGAAGTTTTACCATTGAACTTCCTGATAAACCAGCACCCGAAAAGAAAAAACCTAACGTAAAGAATTTTGTGGTAGGTTCTAATGAATATGCTGGTGTTCGAGAACATGTAATACTGAATTTTGCCAACTTCCTTGCAAAGATGGATGTTGAAAATTTGTATTTACATAATCCCCCGCTGTCCATTAGTACCCAGATTGCAAACCTATATCCTCAAACGAAGACAATAGCACAAAAATATAAAACTCTCACCAAAGACAATCTTATAGAACTTCATCGAAGCTACAATAAGCGGATAAAGGGACAAGATGCAGTCTGCACAAAGTTGCTTCAAGCACTCTTTCCTCTTGCCTCTGGTGGGCAAACAAAACCTACAGTCGTGCTTTTCTATGGGGATACTGGATTAGGAAAAACTGAATCCGCACAATATATTGCTAATATCTTAGGGGAAAATCTATTCCGAAAACAGTTCTCAATGTTTCAAAATAATCAATTTGCCACATACCTTTTTGGTGGTGCCCATTATGAACCGAGTTTTGCAAAAGAATTATTAGATCGTGAATCAAATGTAATACTTTTGGATGAATTTGATAAAGCTTATTCTGTTTTCCATAGTGCTTTCTACCAGCTTTTTGACGAAGGAATTTATGAGGATCAGAACTATCGACTGGAACTATTTAAGTCGATTATTATTTGTACGTCAAACTACAAATCCGAGGATGATATTAAATCCCATTTGGGGAAGGCCATTTATTCACGCTTTGATGCTGTGATTCATTTTGCTAATTTAACTTCTGAAGCTAAAAGAGATATCGCGGCCATGCAATATGATGACCAAATTCAGGGTTATCTGGAAGATGATCGAGAAGCATTGAATAACGCAAAACTTCGAGAACGCCTTATTGATTATTCTGAGCAGTGCGATAATGCCCGCGAAATTTCCCGATTGATCAAGCAAACTTTCTCACTTTTCTTAATTGAAAAATTAATAAGTGAATCCTACGACTATACTGACAAAAGAGTTGGAGAAAACAGATGAAAAATCAAAACATATTTTTGCAATAATGGCAGTGACATATGTAGTAATCGCTATAGCAAGTTCTTTACAATGGATAGTAATTAACGAAAATATTTTGCTCGGACTTTCAATGTCGGCCCTTTTTTCTGCTCTCAGTGATATTATGGCGAATGGTGAAAATATTGTGATGAGTCGCAATGAATTTAATTACACAATTCTTATTGCATCAGGCTTTTTAGAAATGAAAATATCTCAAAACCAATATAATCCTATGATTAACATCAGAAATGTAAAACTTGGAATTGAAAGCATGGGCAAGGGGTACAAGACCGCTAAGCATCCAAATGAATATTGCCGAGGAAGACATATTAAATTTTTGAATATTTTTTCTCAGATTTTCTTTATTTTATCTATTGCGGTGTTTATACTTGTACCGTTTTTCTCCATAGCTTCTGAACAATTCTATTCTGTTGTGATAACACTATCAGCCTTTTCCGCAATGTGCCTTAATTTATATTTGGGAGAGTATCTAGTAGATATTGTAGAAAGGAAAAGCAGTTTTCAAAATAAAGAACAGTTAATTATTCAAATGGCTTACCCTGATTTTTCCCAATTTCTCACTTTTCGTGTTTGTTGTTATGAAGATTATGTTGCAATGACACGGGAATCTGGAGGACAAGTCTGATGCCCACACTTGAATGGATCGGAAAAGACAAGGTAGTCAACCACCACCTGGAAGTCCCCTACCGGGTTTTGGAGGAGCAGTATACATACAACGCTGAGGCAAGCGACAACATGATTATCCGTGGGGACAATCTGGAGGCGCTCAAGGCTCTGCTGCCCCGGTATGAGGGGAAGGTCAAGTGCATCTATATTGATCCGCCCTACAACACGGGCAACGAGGGCTGGGTCTATAACGACAACGTGAACGACCCCAGGATTAAAAAGTGGCTGGGCGAGGTAGTGGGCAAGGAAGGCGAGGACCTGAGCCGCCATGACAAGTGGCTGTGCATGATTTATCCCCGGCTGAAACTGCTCCAACGGTTGTTAGCGGAAGATGGGGCAATTTTTATAAGTATTGATGATGCTGAACAAGCTAATTTGCGGCTGATATGTGATGAAATATTTGGTGCAAATAAGTTTGCAGGAGTTCTTATATGGCAGAAACGGACTTCGCCTGATGCAAGGAAAAAACTAAGTAATGGTCATGAGTACATCGTCGCTTATGCAAAAAATGGGGATATTGATAGCACGTTCAATTTACTTGATATTGAGGGAAAGGACGCCGAAAAATTCAAAAATCCTGATAACGACCCCCGTGGTCCCTGGGTTTCGTCAGACTTTACTGCTCAAGGTTGGCGCCCAAATCAAATGTATGAAATCACAACCCCAAGCGGTATGAAAATGACCCCACCTGAAGGAAGGTGTTGGCGGCATTTGGAGGAAGTTTATAATACTTTACTTTCTGAGGGGCGGTTGTGGTTCGGTTCTGATGGTTGTGGCGTACCAAGGAAAAAGACATACTTGCATGAAAAAGAAGGCAAAGGTGTATGGACTTGGTGGCCGAATAGCGAAGTAGGACATACCCAGGAAGCAACTCAAGAAGTTGCAGCAATTTTAGGGAAAGCTGTTTTTGATTATCCGAAACCGATCCGTTTGTTGACACGAATTTTTAAGATTGCCTCTGATCCAGATAGCATAGTTCTTGACTCCTTCGCTGGTTCCGGCACCACCGCTCACGCCGTTCTCAACATGAACAAAGCCGACGGCGGACACCGCAAATTCATTCTGGTGGAGATGATGGATTACGCCGAAAGCATTACCGCTGAACGGGTCAAGCGGGTCATTGACGGCTACGGAGAAGGGAAGAACGCTGTAGCGGGTACAGGCGGCGACTTCACCTTCTACGATCTCGGCCACGTCCTGCTCCTGCCCAACGGCAATTTGAACGAGGATGTGGGCGCGGAGAAAATCCGGGAGTACGTCTATTTCATGGAGACAAAATCTTCCATCGAGCCGGATAAGACGGACGAACCTTATTATATGGGCGTTCATCTGGACAGTGCCTATTATTTCTTTTATGAGCGGGACAGCCTCACCACGTTAAGCCGCGATTTCCTAGGGAACATCAAAACCAAGGCGGGCCGGTATACTATTTACGCCGACCAATGCACTCTGAGCCAATCGGAGCTGGAGCGGTGGCATATCACATTCAAAAAAATCCCACGGGACATCTCAAAGCTGTAAGGAGGCAGCGCTATGGAGCTGAAAACCTATCAGAAGCAGGTCATGGACGATCTGTCCTCCTATCTGGGCCATCTGAACCGGGACGGCGATATGTTTGCCGCCTGGAAGGGCTACTGGATGGACAAGGACATTGCTGTTGGACTGGGCGGCGTACCGGCCTACAAGTCCGCCATTCCCGGCGTTCCCCACATCTGTACCAAAGTCCCCACCGGCGGCGGAAAGACCTTTATGGCCTGTACCGCCCTTAAACGCATTTTTGACACCATGCCCATGGACAAGCCCCAGGTTGTTGTGTGGCTTGTGCCATCGGACTCCATTCTCACCCAGACCACCCGAAACCTGTCCAACCCGGACCACGAATACCGCTTGCGGCTCAATTTGGACTTTGCCGGACGGGTGGGGGTGTATACAAAAGAAATGCTTCTGAGCGGCCAGCAGTTCTCCCCGGACACCGTCCGGGAAATGCTGACGGTCTGTGTGCTGAGCTACGCTTCTCTGCGCATCGACAGCAAGAAAAAAGACGTGCGCAAGGTCTACCAGGAGAACGGGAATCTTTTGAAATTTGCTCAGTATTTCAAGGATGACTCTGTACTGCTGGCCGACACGCCGGATACGGCCTTGATTCAAGTGCTGCGGCATTTGTCCCCTGTGGCAGTGGTGGACGAGAGCCACAACGCCGGGTCTGATTTGAGCGTGGAAATGCTGAACAATCTGAACCCGTCCTTTGTGCTGGACCTCACCGCCACCCCCAGGAAGAACAGCAATATCCTCTCCTATGTGGATGCACGGGAGTTGAAAAAGGAGAACATGGTGAAGCTCCCGGTGGTGGTGTATAATCGCACCTCCCGCCAGAGCGTGATCCAGGACGCCATCCAACTCCGGGGTAGCATCGAGCAGCAGGCCATAGCGGAGGAACAGGCGGGCGGGGCTTACATCCGTCCCATTGTCTTGTTTCAGGCCCAGCCCAAGGTCAACGAGGACAGCGAAACCTTTGATAAGATCAAGGCTATGCTGGTGGATATGGGGATTCCGAAAGAGGAAATCGCGGTCAAGACCTCCAAAGTGGATGAACTGGGGAAAACAGACCTCATGAGCTGGGATTGCCCCATTCGGTACATTATCACGGTCAACGCCCTTAAGGAAGGGTGGGACTGCCCCTTTGCGTACATTTTGGCGTCGCTGGCGAATAAAACTTCCAGGGTGGATGTGGAGCAGATTTTAGGCCGTATCCTCCGCCAGCCGTATGCAAAACGGCACAGCTCCCCGCTGCTGAACACCTCCTATGTGCTGACCTGCTCCAATGACTTCAGAAATACTTTGGACAGTATTGTGAGCGGCCTGAACATGGCGGGATTCAGCCGGAAGGATTTCCGGGTAGGCGAGTCTACCGCCCCAGCTCCCGCGCCTAAGCAGGATGAAGCAGAGCAGATAGAATTATGTGGAAACGCTCCTGCCGCAGAGGCAGATTCGTTTGAAGATGTTGATACAGAGGCAGTAAAGCAGGCGCTGGAGAATAAGACGGAGCAAACGGATTCTCCCCTCAGCGATATGCTCCGGGACGCACAACGTCAAGCGGACAGTTACGATGCAGATATGAAAGACAGCGGCAATTCTGGCTTTTGGGGAGGGGAACTGGGAGAAATGTTGAACCAGAACGCCATACAGCCTCAGTTTGTAGAGGAAGTGTCCGCTTTGCGTATTCCGCAGTTTTTCCTCAAGGGTACGCCCGATCTGTTTGGCGGGGAATATGAACTGCTGGAGGCGGAAAATCTGTCAGAAGGTTTTTCTCTTAGCGGACAGGATGCGCAAATCAGCTTTGAATTGGCTACCGGCGAGATGTACCGGGTAGACCTTCAGGAGAAGGGCGAGGCAATTCCAAAGTATATGCGGGCTTCCAAAGAAGAAAGCGAGTACATCCGGGAACGGTTGGCTAAGCTGCCGCCAGAGAAAAAGGTGCAGCAATGTGTTGCGCTGATTTGCGGACATCTCAATCGGAATGACAGCTATGCCGCCCAGGAGATCAGCGCATACGTCCATCGCGTGGTGGAGAACATGACAGAGGACGAGTTGGCGGCGATGGAGACAGCGATTCCCACCTATGCACGAAAAATCCAGGACAAGATTGACGGGCTGGAGCGGGCATACCGTGCAGTCCAGTTCAAGAAGTGGCTGGATAGTGGAAAAGTGGTATGCAGGGAGTCCTTTGCCTTGCCACAAGTCATTACCCCTGCCGAGACGATTGACACAATCCCATATTCTCTGTACGATGCCGAGAAGGACGATATGAACCAGGAGGAACGAAACCTGATCGACATCGTGGTGGGGCTTGGTAACATCAGGTGGTGGCATCGGATCATTGAGCGCAAGGGCTTCCGACTCAACGGAAATATCAATCATTATCCTGATTTTATGGTTATGACAAAGGCAGGGAAACTGGTATTGATCGAGTTTAAGGGCGATGACCGGGACAACAGTGACAGCAAGATGAAGCTGGAACTTGGCCGTCAGTGGCAGGCCCAGGCTGGGCCAAATTACCGCTATTTCATGGTATTTAAGAACAAGGATTTTGGCATTGATGGAGCGTATAAACTTGAGCAGTTTGTAGAGATCATGAGGGAACTATAGTATAAAATGACATATGTAGATATGCCTGAGTCGGTTTGCACTTAATGCTTCGCCGAATAACGAAAAGGAGATCAAACATTATGGAAATAGAGAAGTACACCCCTAATTCGTTGAGTGTCAGCGCAATTTTAGGCTTGATTGCATCGGGAGACATTGCGGTTCCTGAAATTCAGCGGCCCTTTGTGTGGAAGCGTACACAGGTACGGGACCTTCTGGATTCTTTGTATAAAGGCTATCCCACCGGCTATCTGATTATCTGGAAAAATCCAAATGTTCGGCTGAAAGATGGAAGTGTTTCTGCTGGGAAGAAAATCCTAATTGACGGGCAACAGCGTGTCACCGCCTTAATGACTGCTGTTGCTGGAATACCAGTTATCAATAGCAGCTATAAAGAGGATCGTGTCAGAATCGCATTTGACCCATTTCAAGCATTTTCTGATGATCCGGAAGCGGATATTTTTGCAGTACAGGACTCCAGCCATCTCAAGAGCAAGCGATGGATACCGGACATTGCGGATATTTTCAAAAACGACTTTTCAGTATTTGCGTTTATCACCCAATATTGTGCTGATAATCCGGAAATGGAACCTGAAAAGCTAGACAAAATCATAACTAAGCTTCGCGCTATTGGGAATCGATCCATTGGTGTGATTGAACTTTCAGAGCACTTGGACATTGATGTGGTCACAGACATATTTATTCGTATCAATTCCAAAGGTACAGCATTAAGCCAAGGTGACTTCGTTATGTCCAAAATTGCCTCGGATGAGATATACGGTGGTAACATCTTGCGCAAGGCTATCGATTACTTTGCACACTTGGCGGTAGAACCCTCTTTTGCAAGGTTCATCTCTCGTGAAGACACTGCATTCGCTGCTACTGAGTATTGGCCGAAGATTTCATGGCTAAAAGATGAACGAGACGATGTTTATGACCCGGACTATGATGATGTTCTTCGAGTGGCATTTATGCATAAGTTTCCTCGCGCTAAATTGTCTGATCTCGTAAGCCTATTATCGGGCCGGGATTTCGACACAAAAGAGTACCGGGAAGAGATTACTGCTGACACCTATGCAAAACTGAAAGCGGGCGTGCTGAATGTATTCAGCGAGTATAATTTCAAGCAATTTATGGCTGCTCTCCGAGGAGCAGGATTTGTTTCCAGTAAGGTGGTCAGTTCACAAATGGCTTTAGACTTTGCGTATACGCTCTATCTCATACTTACCCGAACTAGCGAAGTGTCTCCGGGCGAAGTGAAGAGGCTGGTACAAAAATGGTATGTATTATCTGTGCTAACAGGGCGATACAGCACCTCTCCTGAGTCGGCTTTTGCTCGGGATATTCGTCTTATCAATGAAAACGGTGTAGTCTCAACTTTGAAAGACATTGAAGCGGCAACATTGTCCGACACATTTTGGCAGGTGGCGATTCCACAGAATCTCTGTAATACGTCTACGAACAATCCTTCCTATCTCGTTTACTTGGCAGCGCAGGTTGCGATGAATGATATTTCTCTATTGTCTAATAATCTCCAGGTTCGGGATCTCCTCTTAACTGCCTCAGACGTCCACCATGTATTTCCCAAAGATTATCTTAAATCGCTGGGGTATGAAAGAGGAAAATATAATCAAGTCGCAAATTATGCTTTTTTAGACGCACAAGTTAATAAATCTATTGGGAAGAAGGCCCCAACAGTGTATTTTCGGGAAGCATTGGCCCAGTGCGATACCGGGATAATCACTTGTGGTTCCATCACGGATCGAGATGTATTGATGAAAAATCTGCAAATGAACTGTATTCCTTTGGAGGTCTTTGATATGGACGAGAGTCGATACGGCGAGTTCTTAGAGAAGCGACGGGAACTTATGGCTCAAAAAATCAGGAACCACTATGAATCATTATAGTGTCAGAAGATATATGTCCTGACAATTCAAATAACTGCAAACCAGAAAATCTCCTGTTACAATGTATCTCCTGAGACATAGCTTCACTTCATATTATTCTTTTGGTGAAAACCACCTTGACAAATCCCTTCTCAAAAGAAGATTTTAGAGAAGTATTGCCGCGACCACGGCTATACCGCCATCCGGCACTACGACGAGGACGACGGTTATTCCGGGACAAATTTCAACCGTCCTGGGTTCCAGCGGATGCTTGCCGACATCAAGGCGGGCAAGATCAAGCGGGTGGTCGTCAAGGATATGTCCCGCCTGGGCCGTAACTATCTTCAAGTGGGAATGTATACAGAACTACACTGGACAAGGACATAAAGATGTAATGGCCTGACGGTATGCCCGGTCGTCAGATTTTCCACTCAATTTGCAGCCTCTCGCTGGTGGCGCGAATGACGGTAATCATCAAATCCACCACCTGCTGCTTGTCCTCAAAGCTGACATTCTCCCAATCATCCAGATAATTGGAAATCGTGTCGATTTGCTCCGGGGACACGGCCTCGGCGGTCAGCTTGGCAATTTCACTGGCAAGGGTCTGACGGCGGCTGTCCAATTCCTCAATCTTGGCGTTGGCATAGGAGATCAACACCGGGGTCGCGCCCGTCAGCGTGTCCAGCAGCTTTTCAATCTCGCTCTCCACCTGGGCCAGCTCCATCTGCTTTGCCGTCAGCTTCGGGCTGGCGGCTCTTTTCTTTTTGCGGCCCGTCAGCGTCTTGTAGTCCTCCAGCTTCTTCACCATCTGCTGGTAAACTACCGCCTCTAAATCGCGGAGACGGATTGTACCGCAGCCGGAACAAAACTTGCTGTCAGCGTGTTTCGTACAGCGCAGATAGAGATACCCGCAGGAGTGGGCCGACATCAGAGCATAGCCACATTTGCCACACTTGATTTTCCCCGCCATCCAGGTGTTGCGGGCTTTCCTGGCCGGTTGATAGGTCTGGTTCGCCATCATCTTCTTGCGAACCCTAAGCCACAAATCAGACGGGATAAAGCCCTCGCTGGGGGCCAGCACCAGCATCTGGCCTTCCAAGTGCGTGTGCTTATTCTCGGTGCTGTCCTTGCTCCGGTAGTAGTAACATCCGTTTGTCCCTACGAAGTCGGCGGCATCGTTGTAGATGTTCGTCCCTTGGCTCTTGAAAAACTCGTAAATATCCAAGTCAGCCATGGTGTAAATGGGATTACGAAGCATGATGCTGATGGTCGCCCTGGAAAACGGTTTGCCGAAGTATGTCCGCATCCCCTGCTCGGTAAGCTGCCGGGTGATGTCGTGAAGCGACACCTGGGGGTCAATATACATCTCGTACATCTTCCGAACGAACGCCGCCTCGGTCGGCTCAATCACCAGCTTCTTTGTATGGATGCCGTCAATAATGATAGGCTCCGTCCGAAATCCATAAGGCGCACGCCCACCCATTTTGAAACCGCGCTGACACCGGGCGTACCATGCGTCCTGCACTCGCTTCTGGATAGTCTCTCGCTCCAACTGTGCGAACACAATGCAGATGTTCAGCATCGCCCGGCCCATCGGTGTGGACGTGTCGAACTTCTCTGTGGAGGATATGAACTCCACGTTGTATTCCTGGAACAAAGCCATCATGTTTGCGAAGTCCAGAATGGAACGGCTGATGCGGTCGAGCTTGTAAACAACTACCCTGGCAATCAGCCCGCGCTTGATGTCCTCCACCAGCATTTGAAACTGGGGCCTGTCCGTATTCTTACCGCTGTAACCCTTATCTTGATACTCCCGGCAGCTTCCACCCCTCAATTCATATTTGCAAAACTCAATCTGACTTTCGATAGAAATACTATCCTTTTTGTCAATGGACTGTCTTGCATAAATCGCGTCAATTCGATTGTTCATTTTGCGCTCCCTTTCTGAAAAGAAACGGAGCTGCTGACGCTATGATTATACCATCAGCAGCCCCGCAAAGCAACGGCGCGGCAAAATTTAGCTGGCCGGTTCCTCCGTCTGCCGGTGGCTGGCGTACTTACGGAACACCTCATAAAGCCGCTGCTCCAACTCCCGGCGCTTCGCCGCCTCTTGTTCCGGGGAGAGAATGGGCGTGAGGTTTTCCAGTGGGATTTCCCGGCCCTGGAAGGTGACAATCTCGGTCTGCGTCTTGTAGCTGATATGCTCCATAGGCAACTCCTTGTTTTCAGATTTTTAAGATGTAGCTGCGGACATTTGTCCGGAAAGTGGGCGCTATTTACTCCCACTCGTTTGATTCATTTATTTGTTTCTATTTGTTTGATTTGGGGTTATCTTTCTGCCTACGGAAAGTCTTATTTCCTAACTGTTCCGCAGATCATTTTCTACCCCCGTGATGGACAATCCATTGTCCTTCTGGGGTGGGATAATTTTTTGTCCATCTGGCAGTTTCACATAAATTAGATTGGGTAAGAACTGTCCCCGTCGCTTCCGCTCAATCAGCCCTGCCACCGACAACTCGGCCAATGCGTTCTTGGCTGATGAAAGGCTCCTGTGCAGCACCGCCGCAATCTTCTCCACGGGGAAAATGAGATAGACCCGCCCGGCCTCGTCTGTCCATCCATTAAGCTGGGAGAGGTGCGCCCTGTCCAGCAGGAGCGCATAGGTCAGGGCAGCGGTATGGGACAGCGACATATCCATCAGGAATTGAGGGTAGGGGAAATAGGGCGGCAAATCGGTATCTACCGCCATGTAGTCAGTCATGGTGTCGGCCTCCTTGGTGTAGGGCTGTTCAGACCGCCGCTGTGGGTCGTTAGAGGCCCGTTTTCGGGGGGTAGAAAGGAAATGTATCAGGCCCCCATTGAGGGCGGTCTTGAAAGCCCTGATATTACTGCATTTTCAGCGGGTACTTTTTCTACACATCAGCCCGGTTTTTCTTTGCCCAGGCCCGCTTGCTCCGTTTGGTGCGTTCTGCGGCACAGGCGGAGCAGTAAATGGTGTTGTGCCTGGGCGGGGCAAATGACCTACCACACTCCCGGCAGCGTCGCCGTCTGACAGCGGGCGGAGGGAACAGCGCGGCGCACAGACCAGCGTCCAGGGGAAGGACGGCGGCGCGGAACCATTTGCAGATTAGGGAGTAGGTGATGCTCTGCGGACAGACGCATTCCTCGCCGTTGTCCAGGAGCAGACAGTTCCCGCAATCATAGTTGCAGCACTCATGCACCAGCCGCCGGGCTGTGCGGTACTGCTGATAGGTCGTGTGGGGGATTTCGGATACAACCATTTCACATGCTTCCTTGGCAAAATCCTAAAAACGTCAGATTTGCGTTTTTAACGTGAGTGCCAATCTGGCACTGACGATACCTGACCCGCAGGAAAGGAACAGACGCAAAGCGGGTGTTTCTTTCCTGCGGGTGTGCAAGGGGTTTGGGGAGTGCAACTCCCCATCGCGTCCGAAGGACGCAACGCCCCAACCTGGGGTCCCCGCAAAGTCTCAGACTTTGTGGGGAAAGGAGGAGCAAGGGAGCGAGCGCAGTTTTCGCCGCAAGGCGGAAACGGAGATGAGCGGACTTTGCGACGACGCGCGCACGACACCGGAACGGTGTATAAGTGCGCCGTTGGAAACGGACGTACTCTTGTTGAAGCTGAATTATCGCTGACATTTTGGCCTCCTTGACATAGGAGGGACAAGCCGCCGGAGCAGCTTGTCCCTCCCGGTGATGGGGCGGTTGCCCCTCACCTGGTAGCCATCATGCCGGGGTGATCGTCAGGGCGGTCAGCGGTAAAATTTGAAAAACTTTTTCCGAACGCCCTCGATGCTCTCATGGACTGCGGCCTTGGAGCAGCCGCACAGCCGCCCAATCTCCGCATAGCTGTAATCGTAGAGCGCATAGAGCAGAAACCGCTCCCGCTGGGTAGGCGTACAGAGGGCCAGAACCGCCAGAATTTCCTCCAGAGTTTCCTGCTGGCAGACCAATTCCTCCGGAGTGGCGCAGTAGGGCAGACGGCCCTGGGCGGCAATTATGTACTCGTCACACTCGTGTCCGTCCCAGTGCCGCCATTGCTCCCGGTCAAGGCTCCGTTCGGTGCGCTTGGCCAGCTCCCAAAACTCGTCAAGGGTGGCGGCGTCCTCATAGGTCATTTTGCGGCTGTATCTCTTGATGGTAATTTCCATCGTGTTATCCTCCTGTTCAGATTTGGGGAAGTGCGAAATCTGAACAGGACGGGCGGACCGCGACACCGGGGCCGGATGGGACAGCCCTCCGAAAAAGCAAAAACGCCCGAACAGCACAAGGCTGTTCGGGCGTTGGGGTTGGCGATATGGGCAGACAAAAAACGACTATTTTCGCAAGCTTGGGTAGGGGATGCCGCTGTGAGGATTAGGCTTTTTTTGACAAGTACCTATCTATTCGTAATTGCATGGCGGCATCCTCCTGTTGCCGCCAAAGCGAAAAAGAGCGGCGGCTCTGATTTCTCAAAGCCGCCGCTCTGGGCGTGACAATACACCTGCTTGTACGACGGCTTTTTTCTTTTGCCGTCGTGCGGCAAGACTACTCTGCAAATGCGATAAATTATTTTTCCTGAGCAGGTGCAACCTTAGCATAACCATCCCAGGTGAACAGTGCCTCCTTGGTATCATCCGCTACCATTTTCTCAATGTTACAGAGATACAAATAGTGATCGCCAGCCTCCACGGTCTGTGCCAGAGAAACAACAAAGGCTACCCGGCTGTCCTCCGGGATTTGGATGTCGCTGCCCGCAATGGTTTTGAGAGCAATGGGCGTTTCTTTCAGCTTATCGGTTTTACTGCCGGTTGCGGAGCCGTAAGCCATAACAGTGTCTTTGAGGCTAATGCCCGGTGTGGCCAAAACTGCCTTGCCCGTCCTGCGGATATTCTCGCCGGAGTTGGCGGCCTTACCCATCCCAAAAACCAGCATGGGAGGATTGAACGAAGCGTACATGAAGAAGGACACCGGGGCCATGTTTAAGGAGCCATCCTCCTTTTGGGTGCAGACCAGGACGAGGGGATCGGGGGAAGTGAGGGCGGTTGCCTGCCCAATGTTGATTTCTTTCATGGTAAAAACCATCCTTTCACGATTTTGTTTAGCACAGCACAGTTGACTTTCGCTGATAAGATTATTATACTTAGTTTGAAGATAACTTCAAGTACGCAGAATATTCTTACATAGTACGGTAGACCATACCAACAGAAAGGATGCCATATATGAATAAAGATATGACTTATGAAGAATACACCCAGGAGGTGAAAACCTGTATCCTCACGGACGCTGGCAACTGTCCTGTGACATCTCTGCTCCTGATGTTGCAAGGGAAATGGAAATTCCATATTCTCTATGAGCTGTGCATTAAAGACCCTATTCGGTTTGGAGAACTACGCAAAAATATTGATGGCATTACAAATACCATGCTGGCTTCATCTTTGAGAGAATTAGAGAAAGATGGTTTAGTATCCAGAATACAATACAACGAGATTCCACCACACGTGGAATACTCTTTGACAGAAATGGGACATGATTTGCTCCCCATTTTTTATGAGATGACTAAGTGGGGATTTCGTTACATTAAGTAAAGCAGAACGGCAATCAGCTATGATGACGCTGATTGCCGTTCTGCACTTTGCACCACATAAATGGAGTTTCTTGTCAGCAGTTCCGCATAGTTTTTGTGGTCTTGTCCATATCAGTGAAATGGTTTTTCCAGAATATGGTGTTCACTTCATCGCCGTAAATGACGGAGTGGACAGCATAAAGGGAGATAGTGAGTTCACCGCAATTCGCAATGTGTTTAATGAGATGTTCGCCAAGGACACCAGCAAGAAGATTAAGGCGACCTGGCAATCCAAGGGACGCTCCGGCGAACACCTCTGCACCATCCCTCCCTATGGGTATATGAAAGACCCAGAGGACAAGAAACGCTGGATTGTGGACGAGGAAGCGGCGGCTATCGTGCAAAAGATTTTCTCCTTGTGTGTGGACGGCCTGGGGCCGACGCAGATCGCCAAGTGGCTGCAACATAACAACGTCCTGAACCCCACGGCCTACGCCCACGAAAAGGGCTTGCCGGTCTGCAACGCTCCTACGGCTAATCCCTATAAATGGACAAACGAAACTGTTTCCCGCATTTTGGAGCGTATTGAGTACCTGGGCCATACGGTCAATTTCAAGACCAGCAAGCCATCGTTCAAGAGCAAGAAAAAGGTCTGGAATAACCCGTCCGAGTGGGTGATTTTCGAGAATACCCAAGAAGCGATCATCGAGGAAAGCGTGTTCCTGGTCGTGCAGAACATCCGGCAGGCCAGACGCCGCCCGACTAAAATGGGGGATATGGGTATGTTCTCCGGGCTGGTGTACTGCGCCGATTGCGGCGGTAAAATGTACCTTTGCCGTGCCAATCACTTCAAGCCGGAACAGGAGTATTACATCTGCTCTACCTATCGGAAAGACCGTACCTTGTGCAAAACGCACTCCATCCGCCGTGTAGTGCTGGAAGAAATCGTACTGCGGAACCTGCGGGAAGCAATCTCCTATGTGACGCAGTACGAGGACGACTTTATCCAGCGGGCGGCGGAACGGAGCCTGCGGGAGCGTGACAAGGCACTGGCACAGAAAAAGGCTGTACTGGCGCAATCTGAAAAGCGCATCGCGGAGCTGGATGTGATCTTCAAGAGGATTTACGAGGACAACATTTCCGGCAAACTGTCTGATGAACGGTTTATCAAGCTGTCCCGTGACTATGAACAGGAGCAGGAGCAGTTGAAGGCCGTTGTGGAAACCCTGGGACGGGAAGTGAAACAGCAGGAGCAGAAGAAAACCAACGTCAGGAAGTTCATTTCCGTGGTGAAGAAGTACACGGACATGACCCAGCTTGACGCCACTATCCTGCGTGAGTTCGTGGAACAGATCAGGGTGTCCGACACCTACACGACCGACGAACAACAGAAGCGGGTGAAAATCCGGGAAATCGAAATCGTCTATAATTTCATTGGTGCGTTTGATTTTGAGGGAGCGCGGGAGCAATCCCAAACTGCCCAAGACCAAAATAATGCGAAAGTCGGCGCAGCTTGACGCTACGCCGACCCTCGCTTAAAATGTTTTCTTACGTCACCGCCCCTAATGTCCGGGCGCTGTTTTATTTGCGGGG
>Ga0224748_10092_pt1 | contig 20595 bp, 19 predicted proteins | sample LIM_F_Water_Neg_FD_182074 | JGI IMG/M metagenome (GOLD analysis project Ga0224748, IMG submission 182074) | Enriched cells from gastrointestinal tract of the lab mouse from Pacific Northwest National Laboratory (PNNL), Richland, Washington... | ecosystem: Host-associated > Mammals > Digestive...
TTTCAGCAGAGAAAAAGATACTCTTTATTTCCTTAATCTCGGTTTTAACGAATGCCTCTATCTCACAAAAATTGCCGGGAGTTTCAGTATATATTGTCGCCATACCTTACTCCCCCTGTATCTTCGCATATAATTTACGCATATTGTGAAGAACTTTCTTCAGTGTACGCTCATTAATATATTCGTCTTCAATATATTTTCTTCCTAATCTCTCAACAATAGTCTCTATATGAGAATAGTCATCCCTATTGGAAGCATCCATGATACTTTCATCCAGCCATAAATCAGCCAATTTTTTTCTGATTTGAACTCTGTCAAAATTAAATAGCTGCTTGGGAAGCGCATTTCCGGAAATCAGTTCCAATTCAAGACAACGAATCAAAACTGCCATGTATGGTGCCTGATAGTATGACATCAATTGAATGATTATATCAACTTCATTTCCACACGATTCATCTTTAAATTTTGAATACATCCTTCTGAAACTAACCTCAGGCATTAACAATATTCCCGCAAACAAGTTTGCCGCATATTCTTCCTCATGTTCATAATAATGATCATTTGCAAATTCAACTTTTAAAACAAATTCGCTTTCTCCAAAAAAGACATGGTATATTTCATGTGCTATGGCAAAATTCACATTTACTCTGGGCAAAGATGTATTAACTACTACATACCCCAAGCCATCGCCTCGATAGCACAATGCTCCTATCTCATCATCTGCAAAGGGCATTTCAAAAACAAAATATCCCTTCTTCCGAAATGATGATCTAACAATCTGTAAAATGTTAAGAAGGCCGCTATCATATTCAATTCCGGAAAATGCGCAGAATCGTTTTACCATGGAATATATTTCTTCATGATTCTTATCACTATATGCAATAACTTTTCGTAAGCGTTCTACATCCATTCCTTATCCCCTTGCTACATTCTCAAATCGACTTTTTGCGCTTATTACTTCATCGATATTTTCCATAAGCTCCATTAACTGCTTTGCGATTTGTTCCTGCTTGCGGGATGGTTCTCCGGCATAAAACGCAATTTTATTTATCGCGAAATTTCCCAGTTGTGGGATGCTGACAGATTCCGCTAAAAAGAATTCCACACTTTTTCCCAGTCCGCGGGCAATTTTTTCCATATCTGTGCCACTTTCTTCTTGGGAACCAGTCAATAAGCGTGACATTTTATTTTTATCTATACCCGTGATCATGCTGAGATAGGTCTGCTTAATCTTCATTTCAGATAAGTACTTGTTAACATTGCTTATAAACTTTGTCATGACACCTACTCCTTTCCTAATCCTTGTCAAGCGGATATTCGCAATCCGCTCCGCTGCCTGCTCATAACCGAATAGCTGCTCTGCAGCTTGATTCGGTTAAATTATGGGATTTTATTTCCCTCAACTACTATTATACTCTTTCCATGACACGATGCAACCATTTTATCTCAAATTCTAATATTTTTTAACAACATTTATCTTGTTTCTATTTTATTCAATTATACTTTTATTAAAATACTCTCAAATTTTAATATATTTAATCAAAAACCACTATTAATTGATATCCACCAATCTCATTTACCATTCCACGACTATACACGCACCACCCGCCGCTATCCTTCCTAGAGCGACAGGCTTATCCCTATGGGGCGGCCAGTGCCATTAAGATAATAGTTTCTATGACAAAGAAAAAAACCGCCTGTCATATACAAAATAAATAGGTGGACTTCTTTCTTGTTTTTAAAATCGGAATTTTAGGGCGCGATTTTTCGGAAAGTCTTCGGAAAACCCCCTAAAAACTTTTCGGAAAGCCGAATTATGTAAACAAAGGCTCCTGGAGAAAAACCCCAGAAGCCCCATGTTTCCTAGCTTTTTTCAATTTTGCCAATTTTTCAAATCTTAATCTTCAACGCTGACGATCTCTCTCTTATTATAGCTGCCGCAAGCCTTGCAGACTCTGTGCGGCATCATCAAAGCGCCGCACTTGCTGCACTTCACCAGATTCACAGGTCCCATCTTCCAGTTGGCTCTGCGCTTATCTCTTCTTCCTTTTGAAGATTTATTCTTTGGACAGATAGACATGGTTCACACCTCCTTAAACTGTTTAAAAATATCCTGGATAACAGACATTCTCGGGTCCGGCACACTGCGGTCGCAGTCGCACGTCTCATGGTTGAGATTCGCCCCACATCTATTACAGATCCCTTTGCAATCTTCATCACACAGGACTTTCATAGGTAAGTTCAGCAACAGTTCGTCTCGAACCAGCTGGTCAACATCCAGATTATAACCTTGCAAATACGGCTGTTCGTCCAAAGCCTTGGCTCTGTCCTCCTCCGTCTGGCTCATATCCAGCACACGGTCTAAAGTCAGAGAAAAGGGAACTTTCACAAGTTCCAGGCATCGGCTGCACGGGATCATCAGGGCAAACGCTGCGCTGCCCGACAATACCAGCATCCGGTCGCCGGTATTTACCACATGGAGCCTGACCGGCTTTACGTCTGTCAGACTGCACACGCCCTCCGGAAGAGAAATCGTCTCCCCCTCAAGTGAAAGTGTGTAATCCTTCTCTTTCCCATCTCTGGTAAACAGCTCTGTCAAGTTGATAAGCATATTAATCTCCTAATACGCACCTTTGTCATTATACATAGGCAGAAAGTATTTGTCAACCGATTCTTTCTAAAACTTATCCTAAACTTTTCCAAAATGGTTACGTTCACAGGTACCCTGTGAACGTAACCAAAAATGTTGCCGTTTCCTATTTTACAAGAGCCAGGGTCTCCCTTGCAATGGCAAGTTCCTCGTTGGTGGGGATCAGCATCACTTTCACCTTGGAGTCCGGGGCGGAGATAACGGTCTTTTTGCCTCTCACGTCGTTGGCCGCGTCGTCGATCTTCACGCCCAGATAGCCCAGATACTCACAGATGGCTTTTCTCCCTGCCTTATCGTTCTCGCCTACGCCTGCGGTAAACGCGATGGCGTCCACGCCGTTCATGGCTGCGGTGTATGCTCCGATGTATTTGGCCACCCGGTAGACAAATGCCTCCAGCGCCACCTCTGCCAGATGGTTGCCTTCCTTCTTGGCGTTCTCAATGTCGCGGAAGTCGCTGGACACTCCGCCGCTCATGCCCAGAACGCCGGATTTCTTGTTGAGGATGTTCAGAACCTCGTTTATATCCTTGCCCTCTTTGTTGCAGATAAACTGCGCCACAGCCGGGTCGATGTCGCCGCTTCTGGTACCCATAATAAGGCCCTCAAGAGGGGTAAGTCCCATACTGGTATCCACGCACTTGCCGCCGATAGAAGCGGACACGCTGGCGCCGTTGCCCAAATGGCACACGATCACCTTCGCGTTCTCGGGATCAAGGCCGCCGAACTTAATGGCCTCGCCGGACACGAACATATGGCTGGTCCCGTGGAAGCCGTATCTGCGGATGCTGTATTTCTCGTAGTACTCGTGGGGAATGGCATAGAGATATGCCTTCTCCGGCATCTTCATGCCAAATGCCGTATCCCACACCGCCACATTGGGCTTGCCCGGCATGGCCTTCTCGCAGGCTTCGATGCCCATAAGGTTTGCCGGGTTGTGCAGCGGGCCAAGGTCAAAGCACTCGCGGATGACTTTCTTTACGTCCTCATTGACAACACAGGAATCGCTGTAAATGGTGCCGCCGTGAAGGACTCTGTGGCCGATGGCCGTGATCTCGTCCGTATTCTCGATAACGCCGTGATCTTTATCCTGCAGCGCTTCCATGACCATCTGGATGGCAACCGTGTGGTCAGGCATAGGGTTCTCCACCACATACTTGTCCTTGTCCGCAGGCTGATGGGTCAGCTTAGAGCCGTCGATGCCGATCCTCTCGCACAGCCCTTTTGCGATAACGCTTTCGTTGTCCATGTCAATAAGCTGATATTTCAGGGAGGAACTTCCGCAGTTAACTACTAAGATTTTCATGTCTCACATGTCTCCTTTATGGTTCTTATTCTTTTCCCCCAGGGGGCCTTTATTTAACGATCTCGCCGTACACTTCCCTGCCGCAGCCGGCCGCGTTGGACTCGTCGGTGTCAATGTGCATAGCCAGGGCGTAAGTATCGCTGACGCGCACCACCACGTCGCCGAATACCAGGCTTCTTCCGTCGGTGTCGATCTTAACGGACACAACTTCCCCGTTCTCCACGCCTAAGTCCTTGGCATCCTGGGTGGTGGCGTGGATGTGGCGCTTCGCGGCGATAACGCCCTCGGTGATCTCGATCTCGCCCTGGGGTCCCACGATCTTGCAGGGAGCGCTGCCGGCAATATCCCCGGACTCGCGCACAGGAGCCGTAACGCCGATGGAGCGGGCATCGGTCAGGGACAGCTCAACCTGGGTATCTTTTCTCACAGGCCCTAAAATGGAAACGCCCTTCAACTCCTTCTTTGGGCCGACGATGGTAACTCTCTCCTCGCAGGCATACTGCCCTGGCTGGGATAAATCTTTCTTTCTGGTCAGAACGTAGCCTTTGCCGAAAAGAGTCTCCAGGTGGTCCTGGGACAGATGTACGTGACGCGCGCTTGTCTCAACAATAAAATTCATGATTGCTTCTCTCCTCTTCCACTGTAATGAATTCAACAGGTCTGCTTTGATCCTATCCTATATTTTAGGGGTTTCGCCATGTTTTTTCAAGCCCTGGGCAGGAAATAATTTGCATTTTTTACAAAACAATGATTTTTTTACAAGGTTGTGGTAAACTATAGGGATAATCCGGACCGGTCCATGCATTTACCGCGCCGGCCAAACGAAGTCAACCTGACAGCAGCGATCCGTCCAAGACGGTCAACTCATGCCCCGCCGAAGGCCCGGCAGTTTATGGCCCCCTGGACTGTCATGAATCACCCAAAGGAGTCCTTTATGCCGCAGCATCTCTTAGAAACCCCCTGGCCTGTGGCCGGGATCATAGCAGAATACAACCCCTTTCACAACGGCCACGGCTATCTGATCCAGGAAGCCAAACGGCTGTCCAATGCCCCCTACTGCGTTGTGGCCATGAGCGGCGACTTCGTCCAGCGGGGCGAACCTGCCGTCTTTGACAAATATGCCAGAACCTACATGGCCCTGGCAGCGGGAGCGGATCTGGTGGTGGAGCTGCCTCCGGCCTTTGCCCTGGCAAGCGCCGAGGATTTCGCGTCCTGCGGCATTTCCCTTCTGGACAGTCTGGGCGTTGTCAGCCACGTGTGTTTCGGCAGCGAATGCGGCAGCCTTTCCCCGCTTATGGACCTGGCCCGCATCCTTGCCCGGGAGCCGGTATCCTTTCAGGCGGCCCTAAGGCACGAGACGGCCTTAGGCCAGTCCTATCCCAAGGCAAGGCAGACGGCCTTATCCCGCTACCTTTCCTCCTGCCAAAAACAGGAAGACACATCCGCCCTTTTGGCCTTGCCCAACAACATCCTGGCCGTGGAGTATCTAAAGGCTCTGATCCGCGCCCACAGCCCCATGACCCCTGTGACCATTCCCAGAAAAGGGGCCGGGTATCATGACGAAACCCCGGGCTTTGGATTTAGCTCCGCCACGGCCATACGCAAGATTATCTTTGACCGATACAAAGAACATGCCCCAGTCCCCAGCCAATCCGCCCTCCTGTCACGCGGCGGGCTTACAGAAGCTTTAAAAGATCAGATCCCCCCCTGCTGCCTGGAAGCGGCCGCTGCCGCCGTTCCCCTAAACGCCAATGATTTCTCCCTCCTTCTCTCCTACCGCCTTCTTGAGCATTTTGGCGATCCACAGGAGCTTTGCCGGTTTGCCGACGTGTCCCCGGACCTGGCCCGACGCATAAACAGACAGACCTATTCCTTTTCTTCTTTTGACCAGCGCGCCGCCGCCTTAAAGACACGGCAGTATACCTACACCCGCATCAGCCGCTGCCTCATGCATATCCTGCTCCATATGACCCGTGAGGACATAGACGCCAGAAAGCGCATGGGATATGTAACCTCCATCCGCATATTGGGGTTTCGCAAAAACGCTTCGCCGCTTCTCGGAGCAGTAAAACGGGGGACCAGACTGCCTCTTGTCACCAAGACAGCCGACGCCCCCCCGCATCCTTTCCTCCCATGCCTTAAGCCAGTTCCAACAGGATCTGTTCTGCTCCCATGTCTACCAGGCCGCAGCGGAGCAAAAATGCGGCCTGCGGCCTAAAAATGAATACACCCGCTCCGTGATCATTGTCTGACGATTTTCAGGTCTTTTCAAAAGCCGCGCCCTCCTCCAGCAGGCAGGCCCCCGCTTTTTTGGCCAAGATCTTCACGTTCCCCAAAAGCCGTTGATCCTTGGGCTCTAAGGCCAGGGCTTTGGCGGCTTCCTCCAGCGCCTGCCCGGGCCGTCCCGTGCTGTAAAACGCCATTGCCCGCAGATCGTGGGGAAGGCTGCCCCACGCCGAAGCCTCGCAGATATAGCTGACAGGCCGGTTGGTTATGGCAAGGGCGCATTCGGTAAAATACAGCACACCTTCCCACTGCTTTTCTTCATAAAGCGCATGGGCCAGGTCCGTGTAAGGCTCCCGTAAATAGGGCGCCTGGACAATGGCTTTCAGATACCAGTCCCTGGCCTTTTTCCTCTCCCCCTTCATCAGATACGATCTGGCAATGTAGCGCATGGACGCCGCCCTCTCGTCCGCCCAACGGGCCGACGGCATGGCCAGATGCCTTTCAAGGGTCCGGATGCAGTCGTCCCACCGGCCCTTGTACATATATTCACGTCCAAGATAGTGCATATTCCGGTCATCCTCCGGCTCCTCCTCCACAGACAGCTCCAAAAGGGGCAGATACTGGCCCCGGGATTTTAAAGGATCGGGAAAATGGTTCAGCTGGACGCCATCGGCCGTTACCATGACGCCCGGATGCCCCTCTCCCGTCCACCTAAGCACCTCATGGACCGGATGGACCCACTGATATCCGTGGCGCCTGTGGGCTTTTTCGATCCAGAACACCACCCCTTCCCTGCCCTGTTCCGTAAAGCTCCAGGTATACCGGTATCTGGCCTGGCCTGCCCCGTCTGTCCACGCTTCCTCCAGGCATTTTCTCCACCCCGGCTCAAACACCTCGTCCAGATCCGTGCAGACGCAGACATCCGCGTCCTCCGGCACCAGTTCTAGGGAGCGGTTGCGGGCTTTGTCAAACCGCCACGGCACAATGGCCTCCGTCACCACCTTTACGCCCTTCTCCCGAAGCCGCCTGGCCGTGTCGTCTTCTGAGCCTGTATCCAGCACCACGATCTCATCCGCCTCCGACATGGAACTGACCCACCGCTCCACAAACCGGGCCTCATTTTTGCAAATCCCATATACAACAATTTTCATAAAGCTTGCCTCCGTCAGGTCTGATCATTTTTCTATGGGGCTGTAAGGGAAAGGGCGATGTCCCCCACCGCCCTCTCTGTTTTCGGGAGCTTGACAGCCCCTTTCTCTTAATCCAGTTTTTTGATGGAAAGCAGGGCATTAAGGCCGCTGCCAAGAGTTATCCCTACTGCAAGGAGCGCCGACAGCGCCATATCCACCACACTGCCTGCCGTCAAGGCCACAACCGTGCTTCCGTTGAACAATGAGCTGGTACCCACGGACAATGCCCTGGAGATAGTCGCGCTGGGAACATTGGTCCCATTGACCCTTACTGCAAATGTTACCGTCGTAGCCAACGCTGCTGTCAAGGTAGTGTTATAATTGATCTCATACGTGCCTGCGGTCGTCACCGTAATGCTGTTAGCCGGTGTGTAGGTCACTCCCGCTGACGGCGCATTGGAAGGAAGCGGGATCTGTGTCGTGCCTCCTATGGTCAGATTCAGGGTCTGGGGCGCCGTGCTGTATAACCCGCCGTATGCTGCCAGCCCGGCTGCCGGACCGGTGGGACCCGTTGGACCGATGGGACCGGTGGGGCCTTCCGCTCCCGCTGCCCCTGCAGCTCCCGTGGGGCCCGTGGGACCGATGGGTCCTGCTGCTCCGGCGGCTCCCGTTGCTCCCGTGGGACCTGTTGGGCCGGTAGGACCTGCCGCTCCGGCGGCTCCTGTTGCTCCCGTGGGACCTGTTGGGCCGGTGGGACCTGCCGCTCCTGTGGCTCCTGTGGGGCCGGTAGGACCGATGGGGCCGGTGGGACCTGCCGCTCCGGCGGCTCCCGTGGCTCCTGTGGGGCCGGTAGGACCGATGGGACCTGCTGCCCCTGCTGCCCCCGTTGCTCCGGCTGGACCGGTGGGACCGGTGGGGCCTGCTGCCCCCGTCGCTCCGGTGGCTCCTGCGGGACCTGCCGGGCCGGTGGGACCTGCAGGACCTGCTGCTCCTGTAGCTCCCGGGGCTCCTGCCGGACCGGTGGGACCTTCCGCTCCCACGGCTCCCGGGGCTCCTGTAGGACCTGTAGGACCCATGGGACCTGCCGGACCTACTGCACCCGTGGCCCCATCCATTTATACAAAATCCGATTCTAAAAGATATTTAAAAAACGGGACTGCTATCCCATTTCCCATAATCTCCGGCTTTTGTCATCCTCTTTCACGGCCCCACGCCCCAGTTTCTACAGTCCCGCAATTCTGATTGGCAAAATTGTTTGATACGCTCCATGTGTTTGTGTTCCCACTGTTCTCCATGGCTTTCCGTTCCTCCTGCGCCTTCCGCCGGCAGCGGGGCATGCAATAGCCGGAGATTCCATCGTCTTTATAAAACTCATTCCATTCATCTTAATGCTTCAGAAAACGGTCTTTATATTCTTTTAGAACAGATTCTGCATAGAATCTCACCGCAGCCCCTCCTATATCAGATTCATTCTCTTAAATTCAAAATAAACCCCATCTTCCTCAACGCTCTCGCAGACAATATCCGCACAGTCTTTTAATTCCTGGCTGGAATTCCCCATTGCAACGGCAACCCCCGCATATTCCAGCATCTGCTGATCATTCATACTGTCGCCAAAGGCAACCGTATCTGCCATATCCGCACCATAGTATTCACAGACACGTTCCATGGCCTCGCCCTTATCCATATCCTTCCGTATAATCTCACCATTATAGCAGTCTGCATCTTCTGCATAAGGATGCACTACATAATGAAACTCCTGCTCCAGATACGGTTTTGTTTTCTCAATGTCGGCCAGATCCGTACAGATAAAGCCCAGCTTATATGCTCCCTTGTGAGGATATTCCGTATACGGTTTTACCCCCACATCCGAATCCAGTTCCCTCTTCATTCGGATTAACTCCGAATTTGACAGATCTGCCGTTGCGCTTGTGAGGATTTCCTGAAGGCTGTCATCAATATAAATCCCTTCCGGACTTTCTATGCGGCAATAAATCCCAAATCGATGAAAAATTTCCAGGCACTTCTTAATGGTTTCTTCCGGAAGTACACTGTCACGGATTACTTTCCCGTCAATTTCTATATGCCTTCCCGCACTGGCAACCACACCGTCAAACCCTACTTCCAAAACATCCTCGCTTACGATCGGCATATTACGCCCTGTGCTGATCAAAATCCTGTGCCCATTTTTTCTTGCCTCCCGTACTGCCCTTGACGCAAGCTCCGTCGGTTTTTCCAACGGGACAGTAAATGTCCCGTCGATATCTAAAAATACAATTTTTTTATCTGCCATCATGCTTCCTCCAGTTTAATAAGCGGCTCCATGCAGTGAATCTCACCATTCTTCAGCCCCTCCACCTTTTTATAATCGTGTGTATTGGCAATAATTACCGGAGTGGCCACCGGATAACCTGCTTCCTGGATTTTCTGGATATCAAACGTAAGAAGCACCTGTCCGGGCTTTATCTGATCGCCCTGTGCCACATGAGCCTCATAATACTTTCCGTTAAGCTCTACCGTATTGACGCCCACATGAATCAGTAATTCTACTCCATCTTTCGTTGTAATGCCAATGGCATGTTTCGTATCAAACAGTGCAGAGATCACACCATAACAGGGGGCTACCACTTTCCCCTCCGAAGGAATGACTGCCATTCCCTTCCCCAATACTTCCGCGGCAAATGTATCGTCCGGCACCTCGCTCATCGGAATCGCTTTTCCTGTCAGCGGACTGCAGATCACGCCTTTCTCTGTTATCGGAAAAATGTCCACAGACGTATCTGCCTTTTCTTATGCAACAGCTTCTCTTTTCTCTAGCTCTTTATTGAATTTCTTCATATTTGACATGATATATGTAAAGATAAATCCTGCCGCAGCAGAAATAGCCGTACCAATCAAAAAGTTCAGCATACCGGACGCAGGAACACAGACAAACCCGAGGTCGCCGCAACACTCTTTAACTTCTTATCCTTTGTCCGAAGCATGGCACAAAGAGTTGCGCCGCCCTGCGCCACGTTATTACAGGACGCAATCGCAAGCAGGAAAGAACCTCTCGCCGCCACCATCTGGATATCCACCGGAAGCAGGCTGTGGTGCATACCGGTCATGGTGAGAGGCGAATATAAGAAGCCCAGGACCATACCGCCCACAATCCCCAATGTATCATGCATCCACACAAAGCTGTTTGTCAGCATATCACCGGCAGTCCTCATAATCCCGCCTACCACCGTAAAAGTAACAAAACCGGTGATCATAACGGTAAGCAGCGGAGTCAGAAGATTGTCCAGAATCTCCGGGATATACTTATGCAGTTTCTTCTCCGCAAACGAAAGGATATACGAAGCAGCCAGCACCGGGAGAACCGTTCCCTGATATCCTACTTTTTCAATCGTAAGCCCCAAAATATTCCATACCGGGATTGTCCCTTCTGTTACGGCAGTACCGTAAGCATAGGCATTCAGCAGATCCCCCGAAACCATGATCATGCCGATAACTGCTCCCAGATACGGATTGCCCCCAAACATTTTTGTGGCAGAAAATCCAATCAGGATAGGCAGAAACGCATATGCGGCACTGGCAAACGTATTAATCATAGCGGCAATGTCAGAAAGGGCCGGATAGGCTTCTACTAAAGACTGTCCCGGAATAAACAGCCCGTTTGCCGTAAGCACATTATTTAACCCCATCATCAAACCGCTGGCAACCAATGCCGGAATCAAAGGTACAAATACGTCAGACAGCGTTTTTACAAGACGCTGCAGTGGATTCATCTTCTGGGCAGCCGCCTGCTTTACCTCACTCTTCGTCGCTTCGGCTATCCCTCCTGTTTCTATGAAACGTTTGTAAACCTCGTTTACGGTGCCGCTGCCGATAATTATCTGGAACTGGCCTCCATTGGCAAACTGGCCTTTCACCAGATCCACCTTCAGGATTCCGTCCACATCTGCCTTTGACTCATCTTTCAGAACCAGCCTGAGTCTGGTTGCGCAGTGAGCGGCACTGATAATGTTTTCTTTTCCGCCAACCAGCTTCAAAAGCTCTTCGGCAGACGCCTGATAGCGTTCTTCCTTTGTCATGATTCTTTCTTCCTCCTACTGATTATATGATTTCATAGATAGCAGCTTCATAGGGACGCAGTTTCATCTGTTCCAGCCGGGTTTCAGATTCCTGTTCATAATTGGACAGGAGCACCCTGCCTTTTCCAGGGTAATCAAAACGTGCCGATTTCTCATAGAAATTACCTGCCACCAGCCACTTTTTTCCCTTCCATTCCCTTACATACGCAAAGACATGCTCATCCTCCGGGCAGAGCAGTTCAAAAGTCCCATAAATCAATATAGGCTCTTCTTTTCGGAGTCTGATCAGCTTTTTATAATAATAGAAAACGGAATTCTGATCCCTTAATGCCTCTTCTGCATTAATTTTTGTATAATTGGGATTTACCCTGCACCATGGTGTCCCTTCCGTAAATCCTGCACCTGGGCCGTTGTCCCACTGCATGGGTGTTCTCGCATTATCCCTTGACTTAGCGCAGAGGGATTTCATGATTTCTTCTTCGGGATATCCCATCTGCTTCCGTTCCCGGTACATATTGACAGACTCTACATCAAAAAAATCCTCAATACCTGAAAACGGATAGTTGGTCATCCCTATTTCTTCGCCCTGATAAATATAAGGCGTCCCCTTCATGCCATGAAGCACGGTTGCCAGCATCTTTGCGGATTCCACCCGGTACTCCTTGTCATTCCCCCATCTGGAAACGATTCTTGGAAGGTCATGGCTGTTCCAGAAAAGACTGTTCCATCCTTTCCCTTCCAATGCCTTCTGCCATTTCGCAAACGCCTGTTTTAACTGTTTCAATTCGAGGGGCTTTAAATCCCACTTCTGTTCTCCCGGAACCTGATCCAGCAGCATCTGCTCAAACTGAAAAATCATATCCAGTTCCTTCCGCTCCGGATCCGAATATAAACTTCCATTCTCAATATCTGCTCCCCAGCATTCTCCCACAGTCATCAGGTCTTTTCCCCCGAATTCATCAGAAGTATGGTTCACAACAAGATCCATGATAATCCTAATACCACAATTTTCACATTCACGGATTAGAGTCTTCATATCCTCCATCGAGCCGTACTCCGGTGATATTCCATAATAATCGGATATATCATAGCCATTATCCGCATTGGGAGAGACATACACCGGACTGAGCCATGTCACGAGCTTATCATGAAGATAAAATCCACGGTACTTCTGTTTTTCCTTTACAGGTATATTCTCATCATGACAAAGACGGATTTTATTTTGTATCACAGCACTGGCACGAAGAACTGGAATGGGTATATGCAGAATATGGAATTCTTAATTTGACTATCCGCGGAAAATCCCTTGTCTTGAACCCGGGGGAATTCTGTTTTATCAATTCTGGAGAACTGCATGAAATTAAATCCGTGGGCGAGTCCCTGCACCATGCCGTTGTATTCAATCCCAGCTTTTTAGACTTTTCATTGTATGATGCCTGCCAGCATAATTTTATCCGGCCGATTACCAACGGAACACTGCTGTTTCCAACCTTCTGCTCCACGCTTTCACCCGAAGACCATAAACAAGTCCTGCTCCATATGCAGGAGATTATCAAACTTTACCACACATTGCCCACCTGTGCCCTTTTAAGCATTAAGCTCCACATATTACACATGATTGAATTATTCTTTCAGGCGGATTATTTCTATAAGAATACGTTATCGCCCAAAGGAAAGGACTCCTTAAACAAATTAAAACAAGTGATTGAATATATTCACATCCATTACCCGGAATCAATCGCTTTGCAGACATTGTCTGAAATATGCTTTATGAGTCCCAATTATTTCTGCCACTACTTTAAACAGGAAATTGGAAAGACACCAATCGGTTTTATCAATGAATATAGAATAGAAAAAGCCTGCGAAATGCTGTCAGAATCAGAAGCGCCGATTTCTAATATCGCACTTTCTGTTGGATTTGATAATTTTAGTTACTTTATACGAAAATTTCGGGAATATAAAGGGGTTGCACCGAATAAGTACCGTTCTCTCTGCTTGAAATAGTATGAAGTCTGGCTGTGCCGTTTCTATCATCTCACAAAATCAGGCCCAAAGAGACTCCGCATCCAGCCCCCAGTATCCGCTGTACACGCCGGCCCATTTTTCAAAAAATATCCGGTTTTCCTCCGATATCTTCCCGTCCGCAAAGCAGGATTCCAGATAGCCTTTGTGATGGTGGGATGTCCAGCGCTCCGCGCAGATCCAGAGCCTCTGCTTTCTCCCATTGAAGATAACCGTCTGCCCCCTCAACGATTACTATACCATTGATCTGAATACCGGAAAGCGCCTGCAGTTAAAAGATGTGTTTGCGGAAGGGGCCGATTATATTACGCCTATCAGCGAAGCGATCAAAAAACAGATGCAGGCACAGATGGATGCGGATGAAAATGTCTATTATTGGCTGGATGATGAGATTGAGGGAGTGGAATTTTAAGTCTGTCACAGATGAGACATCGTTTTATATCAATGAAAACGGCAATGTTGTCATCGGATTCAATGAGGGCGATGTGGCTCCCATGTATATGGGGGCAGTGGAATTTGAAATACCTGGGGATGTATTGAACGATATCAGAAAGTGATGTAAGGAAGGGGCGGTCCTCCCGCCCCTTTGCCTGCGGTATTTGCCGACGGCGCGTTCTACTATCGATGTAATACGCTCTCTCCATCATCTGTTCCCATCATATCCAATCCATGGCTTGTAGTTCTTGGTAAATCATTTATAAAAGCTTATGATTCTGATCCTCACCTGCCATCAGCGCCTCTAAAAGCTCCGCTGATTTCTTTCTCCCCAAAACATCCGTATTGAGACAAAGATCATAAGCCTCCTTCCTTCCCCATGGCCTCTCACTTAAAGCATTATGGTAGATTCTCCTCCTGTGATCTTCCCTCTCAATGGCTTTATCCAATTCCTCCGCCGTTTCCAGATCCTTGTAAATGGCAGCAGTCCTTGCCCTCTCCCGCTTCTCCTGCTGGTCCATGGCATAGAACAGGACGCTGACACATTGAAATCCCTCTGGCTCAATCCGTTCCTTAATCCCACATTCATGGATGAGACACGGCCCATCTTTAAGAGCCTGCCCAATGGCCTGCTGATACAGCCGGGACACGCGCTCAAAATCCGAATCCTTCTTTAAATCTTCTTCTGTTATCTCAGTATCCCCAAGCACCTTATCATACCGGGCCACAAGCTCCCTCTCCTCCGGCCCAAGAAGGCTCATAAGCTTCTCCGCGTCATAGTAAGTATATCCGCCTCTTTCACATGCCTTTACGGCGATCATCCGTCCCATGCTGCAGTACTCACTGTCAAGAACGATACAGTCCGGCCTGTCAAACCGTTTCTGAAACGCAGCCTTTTTCTGAGCCTCATCCCAAAATTCCTTTGAATGTACATCCTCTCTCATAAAATCCTCCTTCTCTACATAAGACATCAAACAGATACAGAACCAAATGGTGGAAACCCTTTGGGATTTCGCCTTCGCGGCAATCCGAAGCAGGGTCGACAAAGAGGCAAATGCGCCCTGGGCGATCTCCTTGGCAGCCATGTCCTTTATATCCTGTTTCCTGATATTTATTCTATTATATCATTTATCTCAAAAAATCATAGTCAAACCTTCAATCCCTATGTTATCCTCCGTGGCTTATTGGGATATGCAGTCATTGGAGTTTTCGTTTTACATCATAGTATCGTCACGTAAAGCCTCCGCCAGGCTGACCTTCAGTATCTTTCTCCCACCGAGGTAATATGCCAATGCCACAAATGCAAAGACAGCTGAAACAAACGCCAGAATCGGCGCTATCGGAGCCGCTTTAATAAATTCCATAGGATCTAAGTAGCTTGCCCTTATCATGAATGCCGCAGCCACTATTGTCAGTGCCGATGTGACAAGCAGCGGACGACCGACAATCATCAAAGCCTCTATGCAGAACATCTTCCGTATCCCTTCCGGTGTAAGCCCAACAGACATATACCGGGCAAATTCCCGTTTCCTTTGACGCAGGAAACCAAGGGTATGAGAAAACACATGGGCAATCCCAATGATTGCAAGCAGGACGCAAAATGCACCTAATATCAGTTCATACCCCTCTATCATTTTATCGTTGTCTTTTCTTTCCTGAATACGATTCTCACTCTCTGTTTCATATTCCGATCCGATTATCTGCGTTATTTCATTTTCCAGCCCATTCAATATATCCACTTCTGTCCTGTCATTTGCCAACACCCTGACATAAGTATCCTGCTCCGCCCCTCCTATCTGCCCTCCGATTTCTTTCCACAAGGACAAAGGCATAAATTGTACCAGAGGACAGCCGGATTTCCCGTATTCTTCCCGCAGGAGCGGATATTCCTCTGTACAGGCCAGCACCGGGAGCTCTACCGTGTTTTCGTCTCCTTTTTCAGCAGCGTTATTCAAAACAACTGCTTCCATATCTTCTTTTACATAAGGAATGTATTCCGGATAACGAAAATTACTGTTAACGCTGTCCCATAACCGATTTAAGACGATTGTCCCATCCATCCGGGAAGCTATTCCTATCTGTCCGCAGAATTCACCAAAACTCTCATCATCCAATATAAAGATGGGAGCCTCTATCTGAAACAAGCCCTTGCCATAAAATGCTGCATCTCCCAAAAACACTTCCAAACCACCCAATGCCAGCAGTTCCTTACTTTGTGCATCCTGCGGCAATATACATACTGCCTCTGCCTTTTGGTAAACAACACTGCTGTCCGCATTAGGCAGTCCCCGAAGTTCATTTATCAGCCCAAAATCCTCGATATGGGTATCCTTCACAGTTGCCATGACATCCCATGCATCCTGATATCTTTCAAAATAGGTATGGTTTGTGCTGATACCGGAAAGTGTCCAAAAGCACTGCATTATCATAAAACCCAGAAAGGCCAGCATTAACGACAAAGATGTGGTACGCAGAGCCTTTTTCTGAGCCTTTAATGCATTTCCGGCCATTTCCCCCTCTATTCCGAACAGCGCAGACAAAACGGGAGAATGCTTTTTCTTTTTTAGCTGCAATTCATCCGTTCCACGGATTGATTCAAGCGGAGTCAGCCTGCTCAGTTTTCTCGCCGGAAACCATGCAGAAACAAGCACTGTAAAAATAGATAAAAAAAGGACAAGGAGCAGAATAACAGGATGGCAGCTAAAGGATGCCTGCCTTCCTCCCACAAAATTCGCCGCGAAAGCGTTCATTCCCCAAACCGTGCCAAAGCTGAAAATAATTCCTAACAAAATCCCTGCCATAATCGGTACAATAGACAGAAAGAGTGCCTCCTGTACCAGACATGTCCGGATCTGCCCCGGCGTAGCCCCGATGCTTGAAAAAATCCCAAACTGATGAACCCTGCTGTTCATAGATGTGGCAAATGAATTATGAATTACCAGTATCAAAGAAACACACACAATCATCACTATCGCCAGATATGCCGGCATCAGGAGTCTCGGCATATTGTCACCCGGAATACGGACAAAATACAACGATAAAAGCTGATAATTATAATTAGCCGCATCTTCTGTAAGTCCCAGAATATTTACGAGGGCGGTCATATCCTGATAGACTGTCCTTTTGTTATAAAAATACACATCTGCCACAGTCCCCTGTTCCCCGGACAGTTCCTCATTGACTACCGCCTTTTCCACATTAGCAAAATTATTGATAACTGCCAGTTCGTCTCCGCTGATTTCCCCGGTAATACGGCCATGCCAACTGCCCTCCTCCAATTTTGTCCCTTCAATGCTGTCCAGCCAGAAATTATAAAACAGACAACAGAGAAAAGAGAGAAACAAAGCGGCAATAAAAGATGCTGCTATAATAGATATACCGGATGCCCGGTTATGTTTTATATAATCAATCGAATAATTTTTCCACATACCGCCAATCGCTGTCATGTTTTTATGACAACGATTTACCTCCCTTCTTCTCATCGCTGATAATCTGCCCATCTTCTATGGTCACAATGCGGTCTGCCTCCAGCGCAATCTTTTCGTCATGAGTGATCAGCAAAATGGTCTGCTTCAGATTACGGTTCGATAGTTTCAGCATATCAATGATCTCTCTTGAATTTTTCTGGTCTAGATTTCCGGTGGGTTCATCTGCCAGGAGAAGAGCCGGACGGTATATCAAAGACCGGGCAATCGCAGCCCGCTGCTGCTGGCCTCCTGATAACTGGTTGGGGAGCGATTCCAGTTTATCCGCGATGCCCAAAGAGCTGACTACCTGTTCAAAATATTCCTGGTTCGGTTTTCTCTTATCCAATAACAGGGGCATAAGGATATTTTTCCGAATAGTAAGTGTCGGTATCAGATTATAAAACTGATAAACCAGCCCCACCTTCCTGCGCCTGAAAATAGCTGCTCTGGTTTGATTCAGAGCAGAAATATCGGTTCCTTCAATGATGACCTTTCCCTTAGTAGGCTTATCCACAGAACCAAGAATGTGCAGCAATGTGGATTTTCCAGATCCTGAAGCCCCCACGATTGCCACAAACTCCCCTTTTTCCACTGACAGATCTACTTTTTGCAGAGCCGCAACCCTGTTGTTTCCGGTTCCGTATACCTTTTTAATCCCTTCGCATCTTAAAATCTCCATGCCTTCGTTTCCTCCTGTCATGAATTGTACATTGCTTATAATTTTATTATAGCAAAGTTAAGTGACAACTCAGTGACTGTAAAAGCGGATTTCAAAACACGCCCCGGCATTTATAAGATTTCGTGCTGTAATGGTTCCATTCTGCTCCTCTATGATCGCTTTGGAAAGCGCCAGGCCAATCCCTATGCCATCCCCTTTCATCTTCCGCCCCCGATAAAACCGTTCAAAAAGGTGTGGAATGTCCTCTTTTGCAAATCCGTCTCCTGTATCCCAAATCCTGATCTGTGTATAAAGCGGATTCTGTTCATAGGAACAGCGGACAATTCCTCCCGGCGGCGTATGTTCCATGCAGTCTTTCAGAATATTCATGATTGCCTCCATTGTCCACTCCATGTCCGCACGGATCAGCATTTCACCCGACTCCGGTATATCGACAAAGACGTCTGCCTTTAAAAACATTTCCTGCAGATTGTCGGCCGCAAGCATGAGAATTGTGAAGATATCAACCTCTTCCCTCTTGAAGGACAAAGTCCCCGCATCAATACGTGACAGCAGTAATAATGCGTCTTCAAAATGTGTCATATGGGAAATCTGCCTACGTATCTGCTCCAAATGGATTGGAGATGGATTGTCCTGCATCATCTGCACAGACAGGGAAATAGAAGTAACGGGTGTTTTGATCTGATGGGCGATATTATAAAGATTATCCGCAAAATTATTTTTAGCCTGAACTGCCGCATCCCTCGTCTGGTGCAATTCAGTCACTGTCTTATAGATTTCATCCTGCAATTTAGAAAAGTCGTCTTCCCCTGTCTGAAGAAGAGTGCCGCAATATCCCATGTTTACCTTTTCCAGATATTCCGTCAGCATTTTTATGCGTACAATCTCTTTTTGCCTCCATAACAGACATGTAATAAAAAGTAACAATTCCCCTGCAAGAAAGCCCGCAGCAAGAAAAAATGTACTATGCATCCCGGATGGGTTCCAAAGGTCTGACGGTCCGTATCCGTATCTTAAAATAATATTTTCTTCCGGCAAAACAGACGATCCATATTTATATTCTTTAATAGCCTCCAGCACTGTCTGCTCTGCCTCCGGCTGCTTTTCTATCATTTTCCGGCAGATCCCGCCTAATGCCTCTATATGAGCATGGCTATAATAATCTGTCAAAAACATGGAGGTGGCTGAAACTGCAATCAGACTTACAGAAAAGACAACCCCCGCCAAAACAATCAACCCTTTTTTTCCACTCATTTTGGCTCCTCCATTCGGTAGCCTACGCTCCTGACCGTTTTCAGACAGACCGGCTGATGCAGTTTTTCACGCAGGCGTTTCATGGTAACAGTAAGTGTATTGTCATTCACATAGTTCCCGCAGCTATCCCAGATTTCTTCCAATAGCTTTCTCCGTGTGACAGTTTTTCCTTTGTTTTGCAGCAGATACAAAAGCAGCTGATATTCTGACGGGCTTAAACTGATTTCCTCCCCATCCTTATAAACGGACATTTTTTTCAGGTCAATGGATAGGGAACCACAGGATAAGTATTGTCTGGATGCATCTCCTGTTCTTCGCAGCAAAGCCTTTATGCGCGAAAGTAACACCTCCAGTTCAAAAGGTTTTACTATATAGTCATCCGCACCATTCTCAAATCCGGTAACAATGTCACAGGAATCACCGCGGACCGTAAGAAAAATTACAGGCAGCTCCTTCCATTTCAAACGAATCCACTGCACCAGCAGGTTCCCACTCCCGTCCGGCATATTCCAGTCCACCAGAACAAGCGTTGGACACATACCGGCTAAGGCTTCTTTTGCACTGGCAACCGTAGAAAAAACCGAAACTTTATAGCCCTGCTGTCCAAGAAATTCTTTCACCGCACAGGATATGTCTGCATCATCTTCCACATAATATATCTCAATCATTTTTTCCCTGCTTCCTTTCTGTTATGTACACTAATTTTTACTGCCTTTCCTATACCGCAACTGATTTTCATTGTCATAATCTTGTCTCTCTTTGCACTTCCATAGATTTATGTTATATATCGCCACTCCCCTAAAAAAGATTTAGCAAACTCAACAATTCTCCACAAGGCGGCACAGCAGGGCGGTGTCGCTGACGGAATAGTCGGTGGTGGTCAGAAGCCCCCCGGCTTCTCCAAATCCCTCTTTTTCCCTTACAGATTTCTAAAGTTTTGCATGAAAAAAGCAGCCAAAATGCCGGCTGCTTTTATTGAACTATCGAATTCCGCTATCTGTTAATATTCCAAATGTCATTTTTTGCGTATCCTTCTTTCTTCCTGTAAGGAAACCGCGCAGTTCAAAATCTCCCGGATACCAGATCCAATAACTTTGGGTGTGTCGTAATATATCCCTCCGCTGATGTCTCCCCTGTCCGAAGAGGCGGTATTTTGTCATCTGTACCATCAGCCTCCCTTACTTTGCCGGGCGCACCTGGGAATATCCATTCCACGCAAAAACCGCTTCTTCTGCCTCGTTGCCATATACCTGTTCCACATCACAGATGTATAAATAGTGATCACCTGTTTCGTGAACAACCGTATTTCCCGCTTCTTGCGCGCCCCTGGTAAATTCCGCAGCCAGGGCTGCT
>Ga0224748_10094_pt1 | contig 20587 bp, 17 predicted proteins | sample LIM_F_Water_Neg_FD_182074 | JGI IMG/M metagenome (GOLD analysis project Ga0224748, IMG submission 182074) | Enriched cells from gastrointestinal tract of the lab mouse from Pacific Northwest National Laboratory (PNNL), Richland, Washington... | ecosystem: Host-associated > Mammals > Digestive...
AAATGGAAGAAAAGCATTACAGGGAAATTGAACAGGTGAATGAAGAACATGCGGCTTTTTGGCACGACGTCAGACATTATATGAAGGTGATCGGAGAAATGGCGTCGGAGGGACAAAATGAGGAAATCCTGCAGATATTGTCCAAACTGCAGATCGAGGTTTCGGATACGATGTCGGCGGTATACTGCGCCAACCATTTGCTGAACACGATTCTGAACGAAAAGAAAAAAGAGGCGGAGAGAAAAAATATTGGCGTGAAGATCCTTGTAGAACCGGATTTTACCATTGACCGGGTGACGGACGCTGATCTGATCATTTTGATGAGCAATCTGTTAGACAATGCCATAGAGGCTGCCGGGAAGTGTGCACAGGGGAGTGTGGCAGTCTATTTGTTTATGAACAATGGAGGACATTTTTCCACGATCAAGATAGTGAATAATTATACCGGGGAGATCAGGAGCGAGGGTGATCGTCTGTTTACAAGTAAAGAGGATACGGTAAGGCACGGCTTCGGCATGCGCAATGCCGATGATGCAGCGGCAAAATACGGCGGACGGGTCCGGTATACTTATCAGGATGGAAAGTTTATGTCCGTGGTAGTGATACCGGCTGCATGATCGAGTCCGGTGATTTTATGATTTTCCATTAGGTCACACGCTGTTTATGCCAAAAAAACGGTTATTTTTGCCTGCTTTGACATTTTTCAAAATAAATCATGTACAATGACAGAGTAACCAAAGATTGTAGCAGCGCATTATCCTGCAGGGTAATGAGAAAAGGAGAAATCTGTCATGAGAAAAGCAGCGAAACTACTGAAAAAGAAGAATGTATGGGGACTTTTGAACTGTCTGGCGCTATTTTTTGTTATCTTTAATTCCCAGTTATTGTGCTTCTGGTATACGCATCAGCCGGAACTTCCCGCCGAGGCGGACAAGTACAGGAAGTTTAAATAACGATTATGTTTGAACAGACTGTAAGGAAAATGGTGGACAGCCAGATTGAGAAAGGCACGCTGAAGGAGGAAGACCGGAATATTTACCGGTACGGATATCAGATCATGATAGAATTCGGGATCAATATTACGGTTTCCATATTGATCGCAGTGTTGTTCCGCGCCTATGATATCGTGATTGTTTTTACAGCGGCCTACTTATGGCTGCGGGGATGCGCGGGCGGTTATCATGCCAGGACAAACCTCGGATGCTTTGGTATGTCGGCCGGTATGCTTATTGCGGTGATCGTTGCCGTACAGTATGTCAACGGACTGCAGTCTGCCGCCTGGACACCGTTTGCAGCGGAAGTGATCATGATGCCGTTTATATGCCGGCATTCGCCGATCCCGCATAAGAACAGGCCCATTTCGGAAAACGAAAGAATACATTTTAAGCGGAAAGTAAAGATCGTATATAGTGCGGAGCTGGCGGCGGCATTTGTTTTACAGTATTTGGGACAGCCGGTCTGCGCCCTGACGATCCTGGCAGTTCATGCGATATTGTTTATCATGGCGGCGCTTCATCTGTTGAAACATGATGAATCATAAGGCCGTGCAGGGTCTCCGAATTGTACCACGCCGGATTCTATTCTTCATTTTCCGTATATTGCCAACGGAAATGACCTATGCTATACTAAAAAGCGTGTAGACAACAATTATGGAGGGTTTTTCATGTTAACGGATAAGACAATCTTAATCACCGGAGGGACAGGTTCCTTTGGCAGGAGTTTTACAAAATATGTTTTGACACATTATCAGCCTAAGAAGATCATCATTTATTCCAGAGATGAGTTCAAGCAGTGGACGATGGCGGAAGAGTTCAAAGAGTATGCAGAAAAACTCCGGTTTTTTATCGGGGATGTAAGAGATTTAGAGCGATTGAAGAGAGCCTGCGATGGTGTTGATTATATTATCCATGCGGCAGCGCTGAAGCAGGTGCCTGCCTGTGAGTACAACCCGAACGAGGCGATTAAGACCAATATTCACGGAGCGATGAATGTAATAGATGCGGCGCTCGACTGCGGCGTGCGTAAAGTAGTAGCGTTATCGACGGATAAAGCGGTCAATCCGGTCAACTTATACGGCGGCACGAAGCTGGTTTCGGACAAGCTTTTCGTAGCGGCGAATGCATATGTGGGAAACAAGGATGTTAATTTCTCAATCGTGCGTTACGGAAATGTGGCGGGAAGCCGCGGTTCGATCATTCCGCTTTTTGATAATATCATCAAAAACGGGGGCAGGGAACTGCCGATCACGGACGTTAGAATGACACGTTTCTGGATCAGCCTGACGCAGGGGATCGAGCTTGTGATCAAGGCTTTGATAGAGGCCAGAGGCGGGGAAACTTTTATCAGTAAAATTCCTTCGTTCAAAGTGACGGATCTGGCAGAAGCGATGCTGCCGGGATGCAAAATAAAGGAAATCGGTATCCGTCCGGGTGAGAAACTGCACGAGATCATGGTAACGACGGAGGATTCTGCAACAACCTACGAATATGATAAGCATTTTATCATATACCCGCAGATGACATGGAACAACAGGCAGCAGCCGGATTTAAGCGGCCGGAAAGTGGAAGAAGGCTTTTCCTACAGCTCGAATAATAACAAAGAATGGCTGTCGGTGGAAGATATCAGAGAATTATTAAAAAAGGACATGTAGGAATGCATGTCCTTTCTCTCGCAGGCTGCAGAATAATATAAAAAGGGGTGTTGGTATGGAAAAACCGGCGATAGAGGGCGGAACTCCTGTCAGGGAGAGTAAGATTTTTTATGGACATCAGTATATTGACGAAGCGGATATTCAGGCTGTCGTAGACGTTATGCGAAGCGAAGCGCTCACATGCGGACCGAAAATCGGCGAACTGGAGCGGAAACTGTGTGAACTGACCGGGGCGAAATATGCGGTAGCCTGCAGCAACGGTACGGCGGCGCTCCATATTGCCTGTCTGGCGGCAGGCATCGGCGGGGAAGATGAAGTCATTACGACGCCGATCACGTTTGCAGCTTCAGCAAACTGTGCACTGTACTGCGGTGCAAGGCCGGTTTTTGCAGACATCGATCCGGAGACTTATAATATTGATCCGGCTTGCGTGGAAGCGTGTGTAACGTCAAAAAGCCGGGCTGTAGTAGCGGTCGATTTTACCGGACAGTCCGTGGAGTTTGATCCGCTGTTAAAATTGTGCAGAGAAAAGAATCTGGTTTTGATCGAGGATGGCGCGCATGTGATCGGCACGAAGTATCAAGGAAGGGCCAACGGCTCCATTGCGGATATGACGACGTTTAGTTTTCACCCGGTCAAAACAGTAACGGGCGGCGAAGGCGGCGCAGTGTTGACAAACAGCGAGGAATATTATCAGAAACTTTTGTTGTACCGTACACACGGTATTACGAGAGAGGAAAGTCTTTTGGAACATCCGGCGGATGGAGCATGGTATTATGAGCAGATTGCGCTTGGATATAATTATCGTATCACGGATATGCAGGCGGCATTGATCATCAGTCAGCTTGACAAGCTGGAGAAATTCAGTAAGCGGAGAAAGGAAATAGTTGCCCGGTATGATGAGGCTTTTTCCAGACTGCCCGAACTTTTCGTACAGAAGGAGATCCCGGAATCGGATACCACGAGGCATTTATATATTCTGCGCATAAAGCCGGAAAAACTGAACATAGACAGAAAGCGTTTCTTTGAGGCGATGGGAGCGGAAAATGTCTGCTGTAACGTACATTATATTCCGACGTATTATTTCCCATATTATGAAAAACTGGGTTATCAAAGAGGCATCTGCCCGAATGCGGAGAAATTGTATGAAGAAATGCTCACGCTGCCCCTTTATTACGGTATGACGGATGAAGATGTGGAAAGCGTGATAAAAGCGGTTGAAAAGATCGTGCGGTATTATGCGGTCAGATAAAAGGTATGGTTGACAGATTATGAAATTATCGATTATTGTTCCGGTTTATAATATGGCGTCGGATGGTAAGCTGCAATACTGTCTGGAATCGTTGGTGCATCAGACGATCAAAGATTATGAGATCATTGCGGTGGATGACTGCTCTACGGATTCTTCCATGGAAATCCTGGCGGATTATGCACGGAAGTATCCTGAGAAATTTCATGCGGTTCACTCGGAAGTGAACCGGAAACAGGGCGGCGCCAAAAATATCGGAATGGATCGTGCCGTGGGAGAGTGGATCGGCTTTATCGACAGCGACGACTGGATCACACCGGATTTCTATGAAAGACTGATCCGCAGGGGAGAAGAAACGGGAGCGGATATGGTCGGCTGCGATTATCACCTGACGGATAAGCATAGTATGGAGATCGGTCAGATCGTGCATAACAATAAAAAAGAACAGACCGGTATCTTAGACGAAGAAAAATATAAATCGCTCATACTGGATGGCGGCAGTCTGGTTGTAAAAGTATACCGCAGGGAAATCGTGATCGATCATCCCGGCAGGTTCCCCGAAGGCATTTTCTATGAGGACAATGCGCTCGGTAATTCCTGGATGCTGCGGGCGAAGCACTTTGAATATATTGAAGAACCGCTTTATTATTATTATCAGCATGCAGTATCGACCGTGCATACGATTACGCAGAGACGCTGTGAGGATCGTATGGAAGCGGGACGGATCATGCTGCAGGAAGCAAAGCAGTATCAATATCTGGAAAAATACAGAACAGAACTGGAATTTAGCTTTGCCGTTTTATTTTATGTCAATACCCTTTTTACCTATATGCAGGGGGTCAGGCCGGTAAAATACGGTTTTGTGAAAAGACTCGGCAGCGAAATGAAGCAGACGTTTCCCGGTTTTGAGAAGAACCCTTATTATTGTCAAAGAGTTCATGAGGAAGAAAAGAAACTGGTCAGAATGCAGATGCGTTCTACTTTCTTGTTTATTTTATATTATAAACTGCTCTGGGCATATCGGAATTTCAGAAAGAAAAGAAAACAGGAGGCGGATGGCGCCGCATGAAAATGTCAATGAAAACAAAAGTGATCTATGCAATCAGCGTATGCTGTATCGTCTTTTTTTTGTGGCTTGGAAATGAGGGCGACAATCCGCTTGTTTATGTCGGTTCCGAATTACAATATTCGGTAGGCGTTTTCAATCCGGAGCTTGCACTTGTGATCAGAGAGTCGGTCTCAAGAACCGGTACCGTGGCCGGAACACCTGCGCTTGTCATGAATAAAGGAACTTATACGATTGATTTTGATTATGAGACTGACGGCAGCAATAATGTGATAGAACTGTGGGAGCAGGGGGCCAAAGTGGCCGGCTGGACACTGGATAGTGAACAGACGCACTTTACAAAGGATTTTACATTGGCAAAGGATGCCAAAGAACTGGCAGTCCGCTTTAATTACGGAGGTGAGGATTCCTTTATTATCAAAAAGGTTTCCCTGACGCCAAAGACGCTGTTCTATACGGATACCTATTTTATCATCGTGGTGTTTCTGCTGACGGCCCTTGCGGTATATATGCTGCATCAGAAGCATCTGGAGGCGCCGCTTTCGCGGGAAAAACTGACGGATGCCTGCATTATACTGGGGGTCACCCTGCTTGCCATGTCGCCGATGTTTTCCACTTATTTATATGATGGAGATGATCTGTGCTATCACCTGGCGAGGATGGAAGGACTTAAAGACGGTATTCTGGATGGGCAGATTCCGGTCAATATCCTGCCGGATGCGCTGAAAGGCAACGGTTATCTGAATGCGATGTATCCGTACCTTTTTCTGTATGTAGGCGCTTTCCTTCGGATCTGCAGGGTTTCTATCGGTTTATCTTATAAAACGGTAGTGTTTCTTGCCAATCTCGGTTCGGCAGTCTGCGCTTATTATGCTTTTAAATCGTTGTCAAAATCGCGCAGGACGGTGATCCTGGCGGTCGTATTATATACGCTTATGCCGTACCGGTTTACAAATATTTTCTCCCGCGGCGATCTGGGAGAAACGCTGGCGCTTACATTCTGGCCGCTCGTTGTGGCAGGCGTTTATCATGTCATGCTTGGCGACAGGAAAAAATGGCCGTTTCTGGTGATCGGTTTCAGCGGTATTTTACAGAGCCATATCCTGAGCGTTACTTTTGTCATGGGCTTCTGCGTGATTGCCTGCGTGGTGTTTGCGGTGAATGTATGGAAAGACAGGCGCTATATAGAAATCGGGAAAGCAGCCGGAATGACGATATTGCTGAATCTTTGGTTTCTGGTGCCTTTCCTGTATTATTATTTTAAAGAGGATCTGGGAACCGATGTACTGCGCTGGAGCGGTTATTTTGAGCAGTCCATCAATCCCTCCAATATGGCGCAGACAATCAGTCTGTATAATAAACAGTATTTTTCACTGGGCCTGCCGCTGCTTGGCTGTCTCGGCATCGGCATTATTTATCTGATCTGCGATAAGAAGGAGAAAAAGACCGGACTTGATTCGTATTTGATCTTTCTGTTAGTACTTGGCTGTATTCTGGTCTATATGACGACGGGATATTTTCCGAGTCTGGAAATGAGCAGAAATGGTTTTCTAAATTCCATAATGACAATGCTGCAGTTCCCATGGCGTTTTCTGGGGCCTGCCTGTACCTGCCTTCTGTTTGTCGGCGCACTGTGGCTGCCAAAGTCTGAGATTTTAAAACCGTACAGAAATCTGATCTTTGCGCTTTTGATCGGTCTCAATCTGCTGACGCTGCAGACGGTGCCTACTGACAATATCCATATGCCGTATGACGACGTGACGGCAACAGCCTCCAAAGGACATGACAGCAAAATGGCCGCCAATATCGGTATTTTTTATCCGCATGAATGGCGGTTAAACGGCGTAGACGACGAAAAACTGACGACAAGCGTCATTGTTTCCGATCTGAATCATGTGACCATACTGGATTATCAGAAAGAAGGAACGAAGACGAAGACGACCTATGTATGCGACGAGGCCGGAACTTATCTGGAACTGCCGATCCTGAACTATTCGGGTTACCGTGCTTATGACGAGAACAGGCAGAGACTGGAGATTGTGGAAGGGGCCCAGCAGCGCATCAGGATCATACTGCCCGGGGACGGGAAAGAGCATACCATCTATGTCAGATTTGGTCCGGTCGCCGGTTTTATAGCAGCGGATATCATATCGGCGCTTACGCTTGCGGGCATTGCATATCTATATCTGATCAGGCACAAAGAAAAACTGCAGCAGATGATCAAAGCGCTTTGTAAATGATCAGCGCTTTGGCGATTCTTGCGGCGCCGTTTCCGTCAACGAAGGCTCTCATATATTGAGAGCTTTTTCTGCGCTTATCATAGGAACGGGAATAGTCGTCCAGGAATGAAGAGACGGCATTGATTGTGTTGTCGCAGGTAAAACGGACATCTCCGGCATAAGGAACTATTTTCTGCATAGACATGGTTCTGACAGCCTGCAGCTGATTATCCGCCATCGAAAAACTGACGGTGGGGACGCCGATGGCACATAGTTCATATAAAGTCGTACCGCCTGCAGAAACTGCAAGATCGCATCCGCACATAAAGGATGCCATATCCTGTATGTTTTCATGAATATGGATCACGGGATAAGTGCGAGACAGCTCCTGTAAGTCCTGGAAATGAGTATTAAAACGGCTCGTGACAACATGATAGTGGCAGGATGTTAAGCCGGTGTCTTCTGCAAAGATCCGGCACAGCAGTTTTCCCGCAATATTATAAGAATCCGTTCCGCCGGTGGAAAGCAGGATATTCTGCACATCCGGGCGTACGCAATAGGAGACATTTTGAAATTGTGCGCGAAGCGGCGTATATGCCGCGCCGATCAGTTTACGGGCCGCTTTGCGGTAACATGCGGGCGCTTCCATGATATCATAATTGATAATCATATTTACCGGATAGTCAAAAGCAAGCATATCGTCCAGATATGCGACTTTGCACAATGTTCGAAGTTTCTGCAGATAGGACTTGGTTACAAAATAGGAATCCAGAAAAAGCAGATCAGAGCTCTCCAGTATGTCATGCAGTGCAGGAAGTTCCGTTTCGGGTCTGCGATAGTCGCTGTGCAGACAGCGGACGGCAAATTCTGAGGGACATGCAAAGCGTTCCTGTAAGGCTGACGTACTCGTTTCGTCGGCAACAAGAAAGCACACTTTAACATGCACTGCAGCACAGGCTCTGGCAATCGATAAACAGCGCATGATATGTCCGGTTGCAATTTCTTCATTTCCGTCGGTCCTAAAATAGATAGCAGACATGACAAAATCCTTTCGTGAAATCTTTCTGTCATTTTAGCATGAAATGGGCGGGGGCGCAATGAAGAGGCCGGAATTACATAGAAAGGATAGGGAATAACAAAATATGGGGGAAATTCCGAAAAAATATTTGAATTGCCGGGATACTTTGATAAAATGAACATAGAATAGAAAATTGCGAAACGCCGCGGCAGAGGAAAAAAGTTTCTGCTTCGAGGCGCGCTCCCGCTCCATTAAAAACGCAGCGGTACTAAGTTCGAGATGCATTTCATGCCCCTCTCACTAAGAATAAAGTTACTTTTAGTAACTTGCGTTTTTAGAGGGCCCTTCAGCAGAAATCTTTTTCCTCTGCCGCGGCGTTTCGCAGTCGTCTAAATTAACATAAATAACAGAAAGGAACAATACAGACCATGACAAACGAATCTTCCATAGCGATCATTACGGCGAGGGGCGCAAGCAAGAGGATCCCCCATAAAAACATCAAGGAATTCTGCGGTAAGCCGATCATCTGTTATTCCATAGAAGCGGCATTGCACGCCGGACTGTTTGCGGAAGTTATGGTATCTACAGATGATGAGGAGATTGCCCGGACCGCCATAGAAGCGGGGGCGAAGGTACCCTTTATGCGGAGCGCGGAAACGGCGGATGATTATGCATCGACAGATGATGTGATCATGGAAGTATTGAAGAAATATGAAGAGCAGGGGCGGACATTCGGCACTTTCTGCTGCCTGTATCCTACGGCGCCTTTCGTAACCCCGCAGAAACTGCAAAAGGCGATGGAACTGTTGCAGACTGCGGATTCGGTCATGCCGGTCGTCGCTTTTTCGTATCCGCCGCAGCGATGCGTTATTGTGAACGGACAGGGAGAACTTCGAATGAAGTGGCCGGAACATGCGAAGAGCCGTTCGCAGGATCTGGAACCGTACTATCATGACTGCGGTCAGTTTTACTGCTGTAAGACGGCGCTTTTTATGGAATACGGGACGACGGATCTGCCGCATACCGTGCCGATGTTTATGAAGGAACTGGAAGTACAGGATATTGACAACCCGGATGACTGGGAGATTGCGGAGTTAAAATATCGTAAGGTGATGGGACTGGCTTAAGGCGCCGGTCTGGAGAACCTATACGGATCATCGGCGGGCGGAAAAAGATGGTGTGTTGTTTTACGGTGTGTGAAGACAGAAAGGTATGATCATAGAAATGAAAAAACAATTCAAAATAGGAAATAAACTGATAGGAGAAAGCTGTCCGGTTATGTGTGTCGCGGAAATATCGGGGAATCATCTCCATGATTACGGCAGAGCGGTAGAAATCGTCCATGCGGCCAAAGAAGCCGGAGCCGACGCCGTAAAATTACAGACGTATACGGCGGACAGTCTTTCGATTGACTGTGATAACGAGTATTTTCAGATTCACGGCGGACTGTGGGATGGCATGACGGAATATAAGCTGTATGAAGAAGCGTCTACGCCGTGGGATTGGCAGCCGAAATTGAAGGAACTGGCGGAAAGCCTCGGAATGGAATGCTTCTCTTCGCCTTTTGATTTCGCTGCCGTGGATTTCATGAAAGATTGCGGGATGCCGGCCTATAAGGTAGCCTCGTACGAGATCAATGATATTCCCCTGATCCGCAGAATCGCCGCGCTGCATAAGCCGGTCATTTTTGCTACGGGAGTGGCTTATCCGGAAGATATCGAAAGAGCTTTACAGGTATGTAAGGAAGCGGGTAATGAGGAAGTCATGCTGTTAAAATGTGTGTCGGCCTATCCGACCCCGTATGAGGAGATCAATCTGGCAATGATTCCTACGCTTGCCGAAAAATATGACTGTCTGACCGGCTTGTCCGATCATTCGATGGGAAGTGTTGTGCCGATAGGAGCCGTGCCGTTTGGCATCAAAATGGTAGAGAAACATCTGACACTGAAAAGGGCGGATGGAGGACCGGATGGCGCTTTTTCCATGGAACCGGAGGAATTTAAGGATATGGTAACGGGTATCCGCATCATGGAAAAGGCGATCGGCACTTCCGCCTATGCCCTGACGGACAAACAGGTGAAAGAGAGGAACGGTTCCCGTTCGCTGTTTGCGGTAAAAGACATTCGGACAGGAGAAGCGCTTACCCCGGAGAATGTGCGTTCTATTCGTCCGGGATATGGGCTGCATACGATGTACTACGAAGAAGTTCTGGGAAAAAAGGCGCTTTGTGACATTGCAAAAGGCACGCCGCTGGCATGGGAACTGTTCTCATGACTGTTTCAGGGTAATCAGATCCGAAAATTTCAACATGCAGATACCTTCTTCATAATCGCCGATGGTGTCTGCATTTTCCATGCCGGCAGCATTTGCGGCAATGAGCTTCGGAAAGTTTATGCCGCAGGCGTACGCATGCGGATAGCCCCCGCCGAAGCGGGGATTGATCTCCGAAATGTAATAATGTCCGTCAATCTGAAAAATATCCATGTCGATCGGCCCGGCAAGCGAAAGGCTTTCAGTGGTTTTTTCGATCAGTGCAAAAAGCGCATCGTCTTTTACCGAAACGGATTTTTCCGTTTCGCCTGCCCGCATCCGCAGTTTTTTCTTGGTAAAAATAGAAACGGGACGGTGAGAAAGCATGTCGACATAGATATCGACGCCGTACTCTTCACCTGACGCGAACTGCTGGATCAGCATATCTTCTTCACTGTATTTGCACAGAACGGATAAAAGTTCCATATTGTCAACTTTCCGGATGCCGATACTGCCGCATCCGCGGACCGGCTTGAGAAAGACCGGGAAATCGATCTTCTTTTCTTCATAATCTTTCTGAAATGCAGAAAGGTTCTTACAGCTTGTCAGCATGGGAAGTCCGTTTTTTTGCATGGCTTTATAGAACGCATATTTATCCCGGCACAATTCGATTGTCTCCGGTGCGGAAACAACAGGCAGAATACCCTGCTCTATGAATAAGCCGCGGTTTGCCGAAAGGAGCGCAAGCTCGTCTTCCTGTAAAGGCAGCACGACATTTATGGCCTCTTTCCGGCAGATATCCAGGATCACATCCATATAATCCGGGGAAGTCATCCGCGGTACGATATAATAGCTGTCCGCCTCATAAAGCGCGGGTGCATGGGGACTGCAATCCGTGCCGGTTACTTTGGCAAAACCGCTTTCTCTGGCTTTAAAATATTGGACCAGTTTATTTCTGGTACCGCAGCTTAAGATTAAGATATTCATTCTGTTACTCTGCCTTTCCGGGTACTTGTTTTGCATGAAAATAGATAACAATAGTCAGTCTTTGGTCAGAGGCTGTCAGACCCGCTTAAGGATCCTGCAGCGCTGTAACGGATCCGCTCACGTAATCTTCCGGCGTCCATTTGCGCCGTACCTGAAGCAGCTTACCCTGCTGCCTGACATATACGGCCGGGAAATATTGTATAAAAAGCGGATTTAAGCTCATCGTATAGCCGCCTACGTTTTCGTATATGATCTGATCTCCGGGAAGCAGCTCAGGCTGTTTCTCATGGGAAAAGAGGCGGTCGCATTCCATACAGGTATAACCGCTTATGATCTGTTTCTCCATAAGAGCGCGCGCCGGAGCGGTATCCTCTTTCCGGTCATCATCCTGATAAAGAACATGAAAAAGGTGAGAAGTCTTGATCATGGTAGCGTCGATGTTAAAACGGCTCCCATCGGTCATCACATAGCGCGTTCCTTTGATATCTCTGACATCAAAAACAGAGGTAACAAAAGTGGTGCATTTGGAAATTAAAGAAATACCCGGTTCTACGATCAGCTTCGTCTGATCCGGCGTAAAGCATCTGGATAATTCCTCTGCCACGACCGGGAAATAATCAGGATATTCGGGTCTGCCCTCCATGCCGCCGCAGTAGCCGCCGCCCAAATCCACATAGGACAGATCCAGCCGGAATTCCTGCTGCAGCTTACAGGCCATTTGCGCAATGCTGCGGAAGATGTTGACACTGCGGGATTTGCTGCTGGAGTGCAGATGCAGTCCGGTGACGGTAACGTTTGGGATCGTCTGCAGTCTTTGCAGTGCGCCGGCCAGTTTTCCCGTTTCATAACAGAAGCCGAAGCGCCCGCTCACTTCGCCCATTGTCGTCTCGCCGGGACACATTTTTTCCAGATCGAAGTTCGCACGGATTCCGACGGAAAACGGCCGTTCGGGATATTCTTCCGCCAGGCCGTCCAGCCAGTCGATTTCCGTCTGGGAATCCAGATTGACGTAACCGCCTGCAAGCAGGACGTTTCGAAAAGAAGTTCTGCTTTTATAGGGGCCGTTATAAATAATCTCATGGTCTTCATAGCCGAGATAACGTGCCAGCAGGTATTCGTCTTCGGAGACGACTTCTGCATAAGCGCCGTTTTTTTTCACAAATGAGACGAGCCACGGAAGGGAGTTCGTCTTAAAAGAATAGCCGACCAGGTAATTGTTCCAGCTATGTGATAAAGAACCGGTCAGCATATCATAATAATTCTGAAGGATCGTTTCGTCTATTACAAAATAGGGAGTCCGTAATGTTTCCATGACACCATTTCCTCCGATTTCTCTTTTATTTTACAGTTACTTTTGTTATTATAGTACAAAACGGAAATAAAGGAAAGTTGAAATGAAAGAACGAATATATGTATGTCATACATTTTACCATGTTTATGTCGCCTGTCTGAAAGAACTTTTCCTGCCGGAAGAAAAACGGGGACAGGCTTCGCTCGTGCTCAGTACGATGTCCAACAACTTCGGGAATTTAAAGGAGCGGGCAAAAAAATGCGGTCTGTTTGAAGAAGTATGGATGTTCGAAGAAAAGGCATCCGATTTTTTCCCGCAGCTGCGCAGATATCACACGGACAGAGGAAATATCGTCATCAACATGCTTGCCCGCATCAAATACACGAAACTCCTCGGCAGATTGCAGGAACCGTATGTTCCGGTAGATTTTAAGGAATACAAAGATATTTATGTATTCTGCGATTCGGATCCGATCGGATATTATCTGAGCTATAAGAAACTATATTATCATGCGGTGGAAGATGGATTGAACTGTCTTGAGTCCTACGATACGGCAAGATATGACAACAGAGGGCACTTTGCATTGAAGGCGTGGATGGCGGCACATAACCTGATCTTTATCCAGAACGGATATGCGAAATACTGCCTGGACATGGAAGTCAATGATATAAGCGTCCTTCCCTATCCGATCGATAAACATATCGAACAGCCGCGGGAAGAGCTGACGGCGCATTTATCTGATGCCGATAAAGATATTCTGATCCATCTTTTTATCGAAAATATGGATGAATTGCAGAAAGATCTGGATACGGGGGCGGAGGATAAAGTATTGGTGCTTTCGGAACCGCTGTGCGATCTGCATGTGAGAAAGCAGATCTTTACGGACATCATAAACGAATACGGGCAGATCGATGGTCATAAGGCGCAGGTGCTGATCAAACCGCACCCGCGTGACGTACTTGATTATAAGAAAGAATTTCCGGAGCATGTCGTTGTAAACGGTATGTTTCCGATGGAAGTCATGAACTTTATTCCGGGACTGCGTTTTAGGAGAGTCGTTTCGGTATTTACGGTGCCCAATGCCATACGCTTTGCGGAGGAGATTGTTTTTCTGGGTGAGGACTTTATGGATCAATATGAAGAACCGGCGCTGCACAGGCAGAATGAGCAGATTTGACCGTGGCAGAACGCGCGGGAAGAAGGATGGACAGATCCGGACGACAGGGCGGGCGGCCGCATTTCTTCCTTGACGTATGTCGGCGGGGAGAACTATAATGTTATGGTATGAAACTTGGACAGGCAGGATAGCGAATGAAGGATATATATAAGAAATTAATGGTATTACTGGATAAGAAGCAGAAACGGAAAATGCTTCTTTTGATCTTTATCATGCTGGCCGGCGGTGTACTGGAGACGCTCGGCGTTTCGTCCATCCTGCCTGTTATGAATGTGGTCCTTGAGGAAAATGCCATAGACAATCATGCGTATTTACAGTTTATCTGTGAGGTTTTTCAGATCGATAATACAAGGGATCTGATGATTGTCGTGATGCTTGGACTCGTGATCATATTTGCCGTAAAAAATATGTTCCTGTTTTTCCAGCAGAAAGTACAGCTTAAGTTCGTTTATACGAATCAGTTCGCAACATCCAGAAGGATGATGATCAACTTTATGAAACGGCCGTATGAATATTATCTGAACGCGGATACGGCGGTCATCCAAAGAAGCATCACATCGGACGTTAATAATATGTACGGACTGATCCTGGCGTTACTGCAGCTGATCAGTGAGTGTATTGTGTTCGTTTGTCTGGTAGCGGTCAGTCTTGTTACGGATATTTGGATGAGCGTTACGGTGACCCTGCTTTTACTGGTCGTCCTGCTTGTGATCAAATGTGTCTTAAAACCGATCATGAAAAAAGCCGGTGAGGAAAATCAGGATTTTTACAGTGGATTATATAAATGGATCGATCAGTCGGTCATGGGGATCAAAGAAATCAAGATTGCCTGCAGGGAGCATTATTTTATCAATGAATATTCCAAATGCGGCGCGGGATATGTGAATGCGGTACAGCGCTATAATCTGTACAATGCGACGCCGAGGCTTCTGATCGAGACCGTTGCGATCGCCGGGATGGTCCTCTATATGATGCTGCAGCTTCTGCGCGGAACGGGCGTCATTGATATCATGCCGCAGATCACTCTGCTTGCGCTTGTCGCTATGAGGCTGATCCCCTGTGCCAACAGGATCAATAACCATTTGACTTCCATTTCCTATTTCGAGCCGTTTTTCATGGGAGTCAGCGATAATCTGCAGGAAGAGATCAGAGACGAAAACATCGATTACGAAGCGGAGACATATCAGAAAAAAGTGGATGTCAAAAAGCTTCCGATTGCTGAAAAGATCGAACTGAGAAATATTTCGTATAAATATCCGAATACAGAGGTACTGATATTTGATCATGCCGATATGGAGATCCCGATCGGGAAAAGTGTCGGGATCGTAGGAACATCGGGTTCCGGCAAGACGACCGTAGTGGATATCCTGCTCGGTCTGCTGCGTCTGCAAAGCGGGGAGATTCTGGCCGATGGCGTGGAAGTAAGAGAACATTACCGTGAATGGCTGAAAAATATCGGCTATATTCCGCAGTCCATTTTTATGATCGACGCTTCGATCCGCAAAAATGTTGCGTTCGGTTATGCGGATGATGAGATCGACGACGAAAAAGTCTGGGAAGCGTTAAAGGAAGCACAGCTGGACGAATTCGTAAAAGGACTTCCTGCGGGTCTGGATACGAGTATCGGAGAAAGAGGCATTCGTATTTCGGGCGGACAAAGACAGCGTATCGGTATTGCGCGGGCGCTTTTTGAAGACCCGGAAGTGCTTGTACTCGATGAGGCGACTTCGGCGTTAGATAACGATACCGAAGCAGCGATCATGGAATCGATCAACAGACTGCACGGGCGTAAGACGCTGATTATTATCGCCCACAGATTACAGACGATTGAAAAGTGCGATATGGTCTATCGTATAGAAAACGGCAAGGCAGCAAGAGAACGGTAATACGGCAGCGGAAGAAAGAGACGCGGCGGATGGGTACGGTGCAGAAGGCGGTATATTCAGGTAGAGCACCGGAAAGGTATGATGAATTTATGAAGGCGTTGATTAAAAAATGTTGGGATCTGTATAAAAAATATGAGGAAGGTCTGAATTACCTGATTTTTGGTTTTCTGGCTTTTGTACTAAACTACGTTCTGTATTTTGTTTTTGAGTCGCTTTTCCATATGCATTACATGGCGGCCACGGCAATATCGTGGGTTTTGACGGTGGTTTTTGCATACTGGACAAACCGCACTTTTGTCTTTAAGAGCAAAAATGCCGGAGCAGCGGGAATCCTGAAGGAATTTACGGCGTTTGTCGGCGCAAGGGTTGCGACAGGGGTACTGGAACTTGTATTGATGTATCTGATGGTAGATGTGGCGGCGGTCAATTCCTACATTGCCAAGTTCATTTGTCAGGTTGTAGTGATTCTGGCCAATTATTTTCTGAGTAAACTATGGATCTTTAAGGAAAAAGAGAAATAAAGATAGGAGAGGCAGGCATGACTTCAAAGCGACAGGCAAATTTCGAGCTGCTTCGTATCGTGGCTATGCTGATGATCATAACCCTTCATTATCTGGTGAAAGGGAACATTGACATGCCTTGTACGGAGAACTGGACGGCGGTAAATTTCACGGCCAGGTTGATAGAGGCATTCTGTATCGTGGCGGTAAACTGCTATGTTTTATTAAGCGGTTATTTTCTGGTGGAATCTGAGTGGAAACCGGGGCGTGTGATATCCCTGCTTTGTCAGATTCTTTTTTATTCCCTTCTGATACCGGTTGTTATGATTGCATTCGGTATGCTTTCATGGCAGGATTTAAGCCTTTATGACTGGCTCGGTTTTGCGCTGCCGATCGGGACGGAACATTACTGGTTTGCGACTGCCTATCTGTTTATGTACCTGTTTGCGCCGGTACTTGCCGCCGGTGTGAAACAACTGGAAAAAAGGACACTGCAGATCGTGATCGGCATAATGCTTCTTTTCATGTCTGTCGGCAAGTCCGTGCTGCCGGTATCGTTTGTGACGGATCATTACGGATATGATTATGGATGGTTTTTATGTCTGTTTCTGATCGCGGCTTATCTGCGTATGTACGGCTGCCGCTTTTTGTGTTCGAAGCGAAGCGGCGGACTTTTGTATATCGGTATGGGTTTCTGTATTTTTGCCGCGTCGGCGGCAGCGGTACTGCTTTCGGATAAAGCGGATGCATTTGCATACTATGCTGATATGCCGTATACCTACAATCATATATTCTGCCTGCTCGGCGCGGTCGGTCTGTTTGGCGTTTTTGCACGGATGAAGATCCGGGAAGGCAGGGCGGCGGCGCTTATCAGACGACTATCCCCGTATACGTTCGGAATCTATCTCCTGCATGAGCACATTTTGATCCGTTATGAATGGACTGATTGGATGCAGATCGACAGGGTACGGGAAAGCCTACTGTTTGTACCGCATATGACAGGCTGTGTGATCACGGTTTATCTGTTGGGCACGTTGGTCGATTTTGTAAGAGTTTATCTGTTTCGGAAAGTGAGCGTGTTATTTTCGGGCGCCGGAAATAGAACCGGAAATGGAAAAAGAAAGTAGTCTGTGATGAAAATAATAAAATTTTTTTATGAAAAATATCGTAATTTAATAGAAAACAGCCTGTTTGTCATCATTCTGGCATTTTATCCGCTGATCAGAATCAATCAGGGACTGGATGTCTCGGATACGGCATACAGCCTGGTGAATTTCCAGTATTTTCCCTCAGCGGACGGGACCTGGCAGACGGCGACTTATCTGGCAAACGCAGCAGGATATCTGTTCATGCAGCTTCCGAAAGGCGATACGCTTTTGGGAATGAATTTTTATACCGGACTGATTGTTTCTTTCATTGCGCTTCTTTTTTATTATACCATGCGGAAAAAAATGCCGGCATGGATTGTTTTTATGGGAGAAATGCTGGCTGTGGGTCTGTGCTGGTGTCCTACGGTCATCTTATATAATTATCTGACATATGTGTTTATGGGAGCAGGAATCTTGTTGTTGTACAAGGGAATCTGTGCAAAAGGAGACAGAGTGCGCCTCGTACTGCTGTTCATGGCAGGGGTCTGTCTTGGGGTGAATGTGACGGTGCGTATGCCCAATGTGGTACAGGCAGTGTTTATTCTGGCTCTGTGGTATGCCGCATGGCGTCGTCATGACAGTCTTGAACGGACATGGAAGGATACGCTTACATGCCTGTTTGGTTATTTTACAGGATTTTTCATACCGTTTCTGACGATCTGCATCAAATACGGGATAGGGGCTTATCCGGCTATGGTAAAGGATCTGTTTGCCATGACGGAGCAGGCGGCGGACTATAAACCGGCGTCCATGCTGACGGGTATGTTCGGAGATTACGGGAGCGGCCTGTACGGACTTTTGTTTGCGGGACTCTGGGTGGGCGGCCTGTATATTGTTTATTTTATTAAAGAAAGGGTTTGGCCGCATACAGGGAGGCGGCTGTACGGACTGTTCTGTGCGGGAACCGGACTTGTACTGATCCGCTTTTATTGGGGACAGGGAATGTTTACATTTCAATATTACAATTACAGAGGCATTTTTTTCTGGGCGGTTTTGTTTTTGCTGATGACCGCTGCCTGTGCGCTGTCCGTACTGATCGGCAAAAAGCGGGAAACGGAAGACAAAGCGCTTGCGCTCATCGTTCTTCTGCAGATGTTTGTAACGCCGCTTGGCGGGAATAACGGTTTGTATCCGATGATCAATAACCTCTTTCTGGCGGCGCCATTTACGATCTGGGTATGCGGCGGATGGTTTGTGTCTGCGGGAAAAAAGGAGCTTCATGTTCCGTGGAAGTGTATGTGCCTGCTGTTTGGCGGAATGGTATTCCTGCAGAGTATCGGGTTTCATGCGCAGTTTGTTTTCCAGGACGGCGTATGGGGAGAAAAGAGGGATACGCTGTTAACGGATATGCCGAAAGTGTCGGGTATCTATACGAATAAAGAGAATGCGGAAACCTTTTGTGATCTGACAGCGTATGCGGTAAAAGAAGGACTTGCAGGGGAGAAAGCGATCCTGTACGGAGAGATTCCGGGCATAAGTTATTTTCTGGATATGCCGGCGGCGATTTCCACTTCATGGCCGGATTTAGACTCTTACCGGCTGGAGCGTTTCCTACAGGACATGGAGGCCGTGGAGTCGAATATGGATGAAGAGCGTCCGGTCGTAATTGTTTCATCTGCGGTCGCCGCTTATAAAGGGGAAGATGCCAAAGCATATGAGTGGTTCGGCGTGGATACGGACGCTTATGATCAGGACAGAAAGCTTGCGGTCTTACTGGATTTTCTGGATGCATACGGGTATGAGGAAACGTTTTGCAACATGAGATATGCCGTATATAAATGATTTGCCAACCGGATGGCGTTGGTGTATAATGACATGTAAAAACGGAGGGAAGGCTTTTTATGGAATCTGCAAATTTACGTAGCAAAGATCTGGTCATAAAAATGGTCTTTTCCCTGCTTCTTTTTATGGTTACTTACAGGCTTGTCCTGACGTATTTTGAAACCGGTTTTTCTGATTTCCCGTATCATTCTCAGGTGGCGGAAGGGTTTCATCTGAGTAATCTGAAAGCGGAAATAGAAAGCGGAAATACGTATTTTATGTGGAGCTGTCTTGTTTCTTTGCTTCACAGACGCGGAAACGTGACTTTGTATGGCGCATGTGCAGTGATAACGGCGCTTGCCAATGCCGCCACACTGTATATTGCCATGGATTATATCGGAAAGAAAGTGCCGAAGGCGGAATATGCTTCCCGGATCTATCTGTGTGCGGGACTTCTTTATGTAGGCCCGTTATTTTTTCCCTGGCTCAATGCCGATTATTATTTGGGAACGTGGTCTCCGAACACATGGCACAATCCGACGAACAGTATGGTCAGGCCGTTTGCCCTGCTTTCCGTAATTCTGATCCTGGAAATTCTGGAGGCGGAGGACGCGAAGATCAAAACCCATCTTCTTCTGGCGGCGGTTCTTGCGCTCAGTGTCATAGCCAAGCCGTCTTTTTTGCAGGGAATAGCGCCTGCAATGGTATTATATGTGCTGTTTGAACTGGCGGCTGCCCGGAAGATCCGTCTGCGTAAATATTTATTGCTGGCGTCAGCATTTATACCGGCGGCAGGCATTATGCTGTTCCAGCTATGGCTGACCTTTTACAGCGGCAATACCGTGAGCGAAGGCGTAGGATTCGGATTTCTGACGACGCTTGGACGCTATACGGAGCATGTGGGGGCGGCATTGCTTGCATGCACGGCATTTCCCCTTTTTGTCATCGTATCTGCGGCGGCCGTGCAAAAGAAGGCTGTCTGGAGAAATCCCAGGATCATGCTGATGATCAGTTATCTGATTGCCGGATGGAGCGAAATGGTATTTTTGTATGAAAAGGGAGAACGTGAACGGCACGCTAATTTTACATGGGGATATATGCTGGCGGCGTTTATTGCATTTGTGCTTTCCGTTATAGAATTTCTGGATATTACCGGAACGGATGGTAAATACAGGGAGGCAGTGAGAAAGGCGGGAATCGTGCTGTTCTCCTGTCATTTCTTATTGGGGATCTGGTATATCGGCAGAATGCTGCAGCATGGTTCGATTTATTGATGCAATGATCAAAACGATGAACGAATAGATAAAAGATAGAAACAGAAAGGCAGGAAATAGTACAGTGGATAAAATTGATTTTAACGTCCCGCCCTATACGGGAAAAGAAAT